>ERZ802830.130-NODE-130-length-73625-cov-17.7157_pt1 | contig 73625 bp, 67 predicted proteins | sample MGYA00345654_ERZ802830 | MGnify/ENA primary metagenome ERZ802830 (study PRJEB30503, sample SAMEA104212375) | marine metagenome | biome: Westerlies Biome; feature: [SRF] surface water layer (ENVO:00010504) within the epipelagic zone...; material: water...
ATATGGCTGCCCCCAATTTAGAATTGGATATGAAGTATTTAAAGCAAAAAGTAGATAAAGGGGCCGACTATATCGTCACCCAGATGTTTTTTGATACTCAAAAATACATTGACTTTGTTACTAAATGCCGGGAAATGGATATTAATATACCTATAGTACCAGGTTTAAAGCCCATAACATCACTAAGACAACTTACGATCTTACCACAGATATTTCACATCGATTTACCTTATGACTTAAGCAATGCACTAGAAAAGGCCAAAAATAACGATCAGGCCAAAGAAATCGGGATTGAATGGGCTATTCAGCAATCAAAGGAGCTCATTGAATTTGGTGTTCCCACCTTACACTATTATTCAATGGGAAAAAGTGAGTCGGTCTATAAAGTAGCTCGAGAGGTATTTTAGTTCGACCTTAAATAATGCTATCTTTGCAGTATATGCGTAATGGATAAACTTGATAAGCGGTATCCAATGCGAAACTGATACAGCTAAAGCACACACATTAGACGCTGAATTTATGGTCGAAATGGAAATTTTTGGGCTTACCACGAGTACGCGAACAGCGTCTGCGTATGCCCTTATTTTAATTGAAGCAGGTGGAAGTCGGCGACTACCCATCATTATTGGGGCATATGAAGCGCAAGCAATCGCATTGGAAATGGAACAAATAAAACCACCCAGGCCAATGACCCATGATTTGACAATGCAAATCATTACTGATTTAGGCGGGCAAATTGAACATGTAGTTGTTCATCATTTGAAAGAAGGTACTTATTATGCCAATATTTCCATTAAAGGGCCAATATCTAATCATGAAGTTGATGCCCGACCTAGTGATGCCATTGCCCTAGCGGTTCGTTTTTCTTGCCCTATTTATGTTGATGAGCTTGTACTAGAAGAAGCAGGGGTAGAGCATGAAGAAAACCTTACTGAGGAGGGCCATGTAAACCCAACGAAAAAATCTGATACGAGTTCAACCGAAGAAAAGAAAAGCCCACTTGAATTGCTTCATGAACAATTGCAGATAGCGATAGAAACAGAAAATTATGAAAAAGCGGCTAATTTGAGAGATCAAATACAACGACTAAAAGGTTAAGTACATCGTGAAATTTAGTCCCATTCCTTTTTCTGACTTACAACCCGATTCCTTCTTATCTAACTACACAAAGGGCGATAGTACCTTAGAACCTTTCTATAGTTTTTACCCATTTGCTAGCAATAGGTTAAAAGATATATCTAATGATAAAATTAACTCTTTGCAATCGACTTTTACCAGCTCAAGAGCAGAAATAGTCGAGGCGCTGAAAGACCTTCACCAAAGCTTAGGTATTGATGAATCACAGACAACTATTCGAACTAAGTTATTACACGAAGATAGTTATTGCGTAGTCACAGGTCAGCAACTTTCATGGTATGGTGGTCCACTATACACTTATTTTAAGCTAATGAGTGCCATACAATGGAGTAAACGTATTTCAAAAGAATTAGGTAAAACTGTTATACCGGTATTCTGGCTGGCCGATGAGGATCATGATTATGCTGAAATCAATCAAATTAATTGGTATCAATCATCTAACGATTCGGGCTATTTTGAGTATGAATCGTTAGTTCGTCAATTCCAAGCAGATGTTAGGCAGGAGTTGCTGAAGCCACAAGTAGGAATGCCCGTTAGTCAGATTAAAGGGGATAGCCCTCTCATTGCAAATGAATTCTTTGAATGGTTAAGCAGTCAATATTTTAATGAGCAGGCTACATCCGAAAAAGCAGAAGAAAAGTTTGATTCCAAGGCGGTAAAACCAAGCGCCCAATTCAGAAAAAATACTTGGGTTGAATCCTTTTTACAAGAATTCAGAGAGGCTTATTCTGAGGATAAGACTCACGCGCAAAACTTTTCTCAGTGGATTACTCATGTATTTAAAGGATACGATTTTTTAATAGCTGGCAGTAATCACCGCAGTATTAAAAGGCTTCTTAGCCCAATAATACAGAAAGCGGTAACCAATGATTATTCGATTACGGAATTGCTAAAAAATCAAACCGCAAGTGTAATTGAAAAGACGGGACAGAGTCAGGTAACTGTAATGGACAGTCAATGGTTTGTGTTCACTGAGGATGCTAAGCGGGTTAAATTATATCGTGATTCAACTAATTTGTTTTCCTACCAGCAAAAGGGTGCATCTAAAACATTGACTCAAGATGAACTTCAAAAGCTTACTCAGTTGCATCCGGAGTGGTTTTCGCCTAACGTATTTTTGCGGCCTATTCTTCAAGATCATTTACTTCCAGTTATTGCTTATGTAGGTGGTCCAGCAGAAATAGCATATCATGGTCAAATGAAAAAGATGTATGAGTTTTTTGACATGGATATGCCCATTCTTATACCTCGTTTTTCTGGTACCATTCGTGAGAAAAAAGTTCACCGATTAATGGAGAAATTCCCATTTTCACTGGCTCATTATCAAGCCAGCACTTCTATGCTGAAGAATAATTGGTTGGCCAGCTTACCCGAGCAGTTTCCGGACGCCAAAATCGATGAGTTAGAGCTTAATATACTACAACGGTACCGTTCTCAGGCTCGTGATATTCTCTCATTTGATCCAAGCTTGGAAGGCTCCATAGGAAAGACTGAAAATGACATTCATAAGGCCATTCAATCGCTTAAGAAAAAAGCTAAACAGGCTCATGAATCGAAGTTTGAGCGTGAATTAGGACAATTACATTTTCTTCAGTCCTATTTATTTCCAAAAGGACCCATGGAGCGCGTATTACATCCAACTTATTTCATGCTTCACTATGGTAAGAATTTTTGGCAGGACCTTTTGCGTGAATTACTTGATTATGAAACCGACATCTCACAGCATTACATAATCGACCTTTAATTCAACCACTGACTTTAATAAGTACATATTGGATATGAATTTAAGAACCAAATCATTCAAAAAATCATTAAGGACGCATTTTAAAAATAAAAGAATGAGCCTTAATAAAAGAGTGTGGGAACATTCCAATGAACGTATTCGTGAGTATTTGACTGGGTGGGATGTGTTTAAACAAGCGGAAACAGTGCATAGTTACATCTCTATTGCTACACAAAAGGAGGTAGATACGCTTGAGATTATCAAATACTGTTTAGCTCAAGGAAAAAAGGCGGTAGTACCTATCATGGAAGCGAATAGGCGACTAAGACATAGTTATTTGACGGATGTAAATGAGGTTAAAGAAAATGACTGGGGTGTGCTCGAACCTGTTTCTGAAATAAAGGCTAATGTACAACTCCTAGATTTAGTTTTGGTGCCTTTACTAGCTGTTGATAAACATGGGACTAGGCTAGGGTATGGCGCTGGATATTACGACGGTTTTTTATCCGAAATCCCTAGTTCAACCCTTAAAATTGGGTTACTTGCAGATGGTTTTAACGTATGCTCTTTGCCCAAAGATCCTTGGGATGTAGCTTTGGATGGTTTTATTAGCGAGAAAGGGATTCATTTATTGTAACCTAGTCTCAATTTTATCGTATTATTAGGCATGTTCAAGACAAAAAACAAATCCTTCGGATTCCCTGGTTCAACAGATAGTACAATAGATAGTACAGCAGAGCAGGAAATGCCATTTGGCAAAAGTTCCTTAGACCACACACTTGAAGATTTCTTAGGGAAAGAACAAGAAAAAAAACCTAGTTATATAAATGCAGCTACCATTTCGGGTGCATTTATAGTCCTAACAACCTTCTCCTTTATTTTATTCAGAATGGGTTTAGACTTTGGGCCAGGATCTATTGATGCTCTTCCGTTCCTTGGCGGCATTTTTTTACTACTTGCCGCAGTTAGTAGTCGCTTTGTAGGTGAAAAAAAACCAAAGAAAGAAAAAAAGAAAAAAACTAAAGAGGATGTGTTTGGGGGGCAACATTATCCTGATGAACCACTCCGGTATGAGGGTTTCGGTTCTGATTCAAAACAGGCTTCTCAGTATTCTAAATATCACTCGGGAACTAATAAACAGGTAGGTACTAAAAACTTTGATGTTTTTGGTTCAGGTGATTCAAAGCCTTCATCAATGGGTAATACCCAATACGATAATAACCAACCTTATGCCGAGCGTGGCAGAACCAATACCTTTCAAGCAGATTCAACCACTTATTCTTGGGGCTATTTTCAACAAAGACGATCAAAACGACTTTATAAGTCAAGGAATGACAAGAAACTTTGGGGAGTGTGTGGCGGTCTAGCCGATTTCTTTGGAATAGGAACTATGTGGGTGCGTTCTATTTTTGTGTTGGCCTTTTTTATGGGATGGGGTTCAAGTTTATTTATTTATGTAGCACTTAGTTTGATATTGAACAAAGAACCCTTGGATCTGGACTATCCAGAAAAATGGTAATCACTCAAACATGCTAATAACATTCGAAGGCATAGATGGTTGTGGTAAATCAACCCAAATCCATTTATTAAAGCAGTACCTTGAAGATAAAGGGAAACACGTACAAGTGTATAGGGAACCAGGGGGAGCGCCCATTGCCGAAGAAATACGAACGTTACTTTTAGATTCAAAGAATGAGATATCTGCCGTTTCGGAATTGCTCTTGTTCTCGGCGGCTCGCGCACAATTAGTAGAGGAAAAAATAATTCCTGATTTGGAGAACGGTTCTGTAGTTATTTTGGATCGATTTTATGATTCAACAACAGCGTACCAAGGGTATGGTCGATCAGTTTTACCTTTAAAAGAAATCGTTGTATTGAATAAAATGGCTTCGCATGGCCTAATACCCAATCTCACCTTTTATTTGCGTTTACCCTTACATTTAGCATCGCAGAGGCGATCAGAACGCGCCCAAGACCGAATGGAAATGGCAGGTAATGAATTCTACACCCGAGTATTAGAGGGGTATGAGCTCATGGTTAAAGAGCACCCTCGATTCATCGTACTAGATGGGGCTCAACCTATTGAATCCATTGCACAAGAGATTCAGCAACACCTGTAATCGGTCGGATAAATTTATTCGGGTTAGTCATTGAGGCTTATACATATTATGCGTAAATTTAGAGCATAATGGATGAATCTCACCTGTTTCCCCATAAACGGTTCATCGTTTACTAAATAACTATTATTCCAAGAACCAAGGTACATTTTATGGCGCACGAACGTATAGAAATCGACTTACCCTTATCAAAGGTATATGAACTTTTAAGCAATCCAGTTGATTTCCCTAAGTTTCTAGAGCGTATTGATTCTGTAGATCGAATCAATTCCCAAACTTTTGAATATAAAACCACTATTAACGGTGAAACTTTCTACTGGACTACCAATCTAATCGATAATTTACGAAATACTCGTTTTGCTTGGATTACTATCAACGGTAATCTAAACCAAACTGGTACCATCCGTTTTACTCCGCTTGATAACGGTAATCGAACTAGAGTAGAGTTTTCTTTAGACTATCGTACATTCTTTGGCGATCCTTCTGAGGGACTAGCATCTTTTATAGAGCAATCAGCGGCTCAACTAATTAAAGATTTAGAATCTTTTAAAAAACTAGCTGAAAGCGATACCTTCAAAGAAGGTTCTCTAGAGCCAACAGAAGAAGTTACAGCTTAAACTGACAAAGCTATTATTCTAAATTGCGCAGCCATTGGTTGCGCTTTTTTTTTATATGAAGTTTTCTGAATTCTTACTCGACCCTGTTTCATCAAGAGATCACTTGTTGTTGATTGGTAATCCAGTCTCACATAGTGTCTCACCTATTATGCACAATCTAGCTATACATCATCATGCCTTAGATTTGCAGTATGTTGCCGTTGAGGTTCTTGTTCAAGAACTGCCTAGTCTTATTGCTCATTTTAACTCTGTGCATTTTAAAGGGGCAAACATCACCCTGCCATACAAAGAAACTCTGTTTAGTGCGGTTGATCGACATTCTGATTTAGCGGAAGACATGCAAGTGATCAATTGCATTCAGAAGATAGACCATGAGCTAATAGGGCATAACACCGATAGTTATGGTTTTGTACAGCCTCTGAGGGATTTAGGTCTTATTAAACTGGATTCGGCATTAATCTTTGGATATGGTGGCGCGACCAAGGCAGTAATACATGGGCTTAGAGAAATGGGAGTCGATGAATGCTGGGTAGTAAGTAGAAATCCTGAACGGGTAAAGAACGATTTACCGATAAATTTGATTTCTTATGATGAATGGGTAGACTACGCAGTTGATGTAGATTTGATTGTAAATACCACACCACTTGGCATGCAACCAAATAGTGAACAATCTCCAGTTGACGCACAGTTTGCCGAGTTTTTAGCCGATTCCATTTGTTATGATATCGTTTACAATCCTCAGAATACCACTTTTTTACGCCAAGCCGCGAAGTACAATTGTACTACGATTGGTGGCTTGCCTATGCTTATATATCAGGCAGCACGTTCCTTTGAATTATGGACAGATCATTCATTTCCAATGTCAAAAATCAAGGAACATTTAGCACATGTCTTCCCTTCTTAAATTTATTCGGCCCCGTAATTTAAATGAATCTAGAATTCTGAGTTGGTTCAGTAAAAAAAATGCTCATTATACTGTCGAAAATGCTCGTATTCCAGGGCTGAACGTAGGGTTCAATTCCGATGAAAATCAAGATATCATCTTAGAACAATTACACGTTTTAGCCAAAGAGACTGATACATCATTAAAGCATATTGCAATAGCCCAGCAAATACACTCAGACCATGTTAAGGTGGTAACAAAAGGTGGTATCTATCCTGATACTGATGCCTTTGTAAGTTCAACCCTTGGCATTTCCTTACTTATACAGGTCGCCGACTGTGGGGCTGTTCTACTGGGTGATGCAACCAATCAGGTTATTGGGGCTGCCCATGCAGGTTGGAGGGGAGCTCAAAAGGGTATTGTTAGAAAAACCGTAGAGTCTATGTTAGAACTTGGGGCAGAAATCAGTTCTATAGAGGCCTATATAAGCCCATGTATTTCAGTTGATGCCTTTGAAGTAGGGCAGGAGGTTGCCGATTTGTTTCCAGAACAGTTTGTAGAAAAAAGCAAAAATACCAAACCGCATGTGGACCTAAAAGGCTATATTTTTGGGCAACTTGTAAGCATGGGAATACTAAAGTCTCACATTGTTATGGACACAGGATGCACCTTTAACGATGAAAATGATTTTTATTCTTATAGAAGAGAAGCAAAGAAAGCTGGAAGGATGGCTGCTGTGATAAAATTGAACGAAATAGGGTGAAATGAAACATAAGAAGATCCGAATTGCTATTCTAGGATCAACGGGCTCCATTGGAACACAAGCGTTAGAAATTATTCAAGAGCACCATGAGTTGTTCGAAGTTGTTTTATTAAGTGCTCATCAAAATTGGGAGCTTTTGAATGAACAAGCCAAAACATTCCGTGCTCGTTACGCAGTTTTGACGGGACTGGGCCATACTCACACGAACCTAAAATTGGGTGACCCTAAAATAACTAAAACATATGTTGACCCGCTCGCATTAAATGAGCTAGTATGCCTGCCTGAAATTGATGTTGTATTGAATAGCTTGGTGGGTTTTGCCGGTTTTTCACCGACCTTTTACGCGTTGAAAGCTCACAAAAAAGTGGCCTTAGCCAATAAAGAAAGTCTAGTGGTAGGCGGAGCAATTATTACCGAACTTTTGAAGGATTCACAAGGTAGCTTAATACCGATCGATTCCGAACATAGCGCCATGCTACAATCACTCATTGGAGAAGAAAAAGAATCCATTGAAGAAATCATTATTACCGCAAGTGGTGGTCCATTTAGGACTCTTAGCATTGAGCAAATGAAGGATGTAACGGTGCAACAGGCATTGCAACATCCAAATTGGAGCATGGGTTCTAAGATTACCATTGATAGCGCAACCATGATGAATAAAGGCTTAGAAATCATAGAAGCGCATTGGTTATTTGACCTGCCCATTGAGAAGATTACACCAGTAGTTCATCCGGAAAGTATCATTCACTCAATGGTGACCTATGTAGATGGCTCAACCAAAGCACAACTTGGTCCACCTGACATGAAAGTCCCTATTTTATATGCATTGTCTTATCCCCGCAGGTTACCCTTAAACAGCTCACGTATGGATTGGACACAAATGCATACACTATATTTTGAACCAGTGGATTATTCACGATTCCCATGCGTTGAATTAGCCATGGAATCAGTAAAACTCCACAAAGGAGGCCCTGCAGTATTAAATGCAGCTAATGAAATTGCAGTCGAGTACTTTTTAGAGGGTAAAATTAAGTATATTGATATAGCAATTATTATTGAACGTTGTCTTAACCAAATACGCTTTAATTCGACCTTGAGTTATGATTCACTCGTAGAATTAGATCAGCAAACCAGAGCTTACGCAAGAACTATTTGTCAATATGGAACTACTTGAACTAACACAAACAATCCTCATCTTCATTGGTGCACTAATGATTCTTGTATTTATACATGAATTAGGGCACTTTTTGGCGGCTAAAATGTTTGGAATGAGAGTCGAAAGATTCTCCGTGGGTTTTCCTCCACGTATTTGGGGATTTAAACGAGGCGACACCGATTATTGTATTGGTGCTACTCCGCTGGGTGGCTATGTTAAAATTTCTGGCATGGTAGATGAGAGTATGGATACCGAACATTTAGCAGCCGAACCACAACCTTGGGAATATCGATCGAAGCCAATTTGGCAGCGTATGGTGGTAATTACTGCCGGAGTCATATTTAACATGATTCTTGCCTTTTTTATTTATTCAGGGATGAATTGGAGTCAAGGCAAATTGAGTTTACCGATTGAAGAGGTTGCAGGTATATATGTCCCTGAGGGTAGTTTACTTGAGAATGTTGGCTTTCAAACAGACGACAAAATTGTCGGTGTAAATGGAAATTATGTGGACGCTTTTGAGGAACTAGTTTCTATTTCTGAGTTAACCAATAGCAACCTTTCGTATCAAGTGGTGCGTGAGGGAATGACAATGGATCTATTTATTCCATCAACTATCTTAGACAGTCTGCAAGAACAAACCTTTATTCACGCAAATAATGTCTATCCTCCAATTATATCGAGTATAGCTCTTGGATCACCCGCAGAGGATGCAGGGTTACAATCAGGTGATCGTTTTGTAGAAGTCAACGGAGAGCCTGTTAACTACTGGTTACAATTAACTCAGGCTATAGGAGGCTCAGAAGGGGTGATTGATTTCGTAGTTGAACGAGAAAGGCAGAGATTGACCCTGAGTATCGAGCCTTATGAAAACCGAACGATAGGAATAGCTCCTCCTAGTTTAGCCCAAGCAGGTGCGATATCCACACAACTAAATTTTGGAGAATCTATTCAAGAAGGCTGGGAGCAAGTTGGGGAACAAACTATGGGCATTATAGGAGGCTTTTCTAGAATGTTTTCTGGTGACATTTCTGTTCGGCAAAATCTTGGTGGTCCTATTGCTATAGCTGATTTAACTAAACAAGCAGTAGATCAAAATGGATGGTTAGGGTTTTGGCAAATAACAGCTTTATTAAGTATCACATTGGCTATCATGAATATACTCCCTATACCGGCCTTAGATGGGGGACACTTAGCCTTTTTGATTTATGAAGGAATAGCCCGTAAAGAACCTGCCGAGAAAGTTAAGATTGCGGCACAAAATATTGGTTTTTTATTGTTGGTTAGCTTGATGGTGTTTGTCATCTTTAACGATGTGTTGAGACTCTTCTAATGAAGATAGCACACGAAGGTTTTCCTACCATTACAATAGTAGGAGTATGTACAGCCGTAGCTTTAATGCTAAGCTGGAGTTATCTCCCTTTAGTAATTAGTATTAGCCTAAGCTCCATTCTTCTACCAGTATGGTTTCTGAGTATCTACTTTTTTCGAGATCCAGAACGTACTCTACCAATAGATCTATCAGAGGAAGTGCTTTTATCACCGGCAGATGGGAAAGTAGTTGTAGTCAAAGAAGTAGAATCCGTTGAGTATCTAGAGCAAGAGGCTATTCAAATCAGTATTTTTCTCTCCCCATTGAATGTACATATCAATCGCATCCCAGTGAGTGGTACTTTGGAGTATCTGGTCTACCAAACCGGAGAGTATTTAATGGCATGGGATGACCGAGCAACTATGGATAATGAACAGGCAAAATTTGGGGTAAAACACGCTTCCGGTCAAAAGATATTATTTCGTCAAATTACCGGCTTTTTAGCTCGCCGCGTAGTTTATTATGTAAATGAGGGTGATACCTTAGAAAGAGGTAAACGTTTCGGTCTCATGAAATTTGGTAGTAGAATGGATGTCGTAGTTCCACGTTCTGCAAATGTAATCGTTAAAGAGGGGGATAAAGTAGTTGCTGGTGAATCTATTATTGCTAAATTAGCCATACAATGAAATACCCTATTCAACATAGATATCAAAGTTTCAAGCAAAAAAGACAAGCTAAACGGGAATCAAAGCCACCTGTAAATCACAAAATTGCGGTTCCTAGTTTCTTTACGCTAATGAACCTTTTTTCTGGCTTCCTCTCGATTGTAGCAGTATCTGAAGGAGAGTTATTTCGAGGAGCTTGGTTCATTGTAGCGGCTGGGTTTTTTGATGTAATGGATGGATACATTGCGCGATTAGCAAATGCAGATAGTGATTTTGGAGTGGAACTAGATTCATTAAGTGACATCGTTTCATTTGGTGTGGCTCCATCTTTCCTTATCTATACCTTTGCTTTACACGAGTTTCAGTTTTTAGGTATGTTAATTAGTGCCGTGCCCGCTATGTGTGGCGCTGTTCGTCTGGCTCGTTTTAATGTTAATACCCGACTTACACCGAATCAGCATCATTTCATCGGCTTACCTATTCCATCTTTAGCTATCATATTGGCGGCTTTCTATCTTAGCTTTCATCACCAGTTGGAGTTATTTGATATATTTCGAAACGGGGTAAGTAGTGTATTAGGACCCTTAATCATTGTGTTGTCCGTGCTTATGCTGAGTACCTTACCTTTCGACAAGGTTCCTAAAATGGACCGTGTTTCCTTTCAACAAAATGGGTTCAAATCCTTTCTATTCCTAGGGTATTTTACTCTGATACTACTTTTTAGAGAATTAGGGCTTATGGCTGTTATTCTCATCTATATTTTGAAAGGAATCGTTGACGGGTTAAGAGAATATTTTTCAACGGAGCAGCGATTCATAAGCAGCTAAGCTCATTGATCCGACAGTATCCCAGCTATAATGGGTTAAAATATGATCTCTTAGTTGAGCATTTTGGGCTTTGAGTTGCCCCACATCAGTGCCAAGCAGTTCATTTATAGATGCTCGTAATTCTTCGGTGTTTATTGGATTAATGTAGCTTGCCATATCTTTAAAATATTCTTTGGTTCCCCCATTCTCAGTAATTACAATCGCGCAACCCGATAGCGCAGCTTCCATTGCGGCTATACCAGGTGTTTCAAAAAGCGATGGAAGCACAAAAACTTTAGCCGCGGCATAGGCAGAAGCCAATAGGCTAGAGTGGTGTTCAAGGGTAGGTAAATGAACCACATTATGTTCTTTAATTACGTCTAAGCACTTTTGGCTATATGCATCATTACCAAAGTCACCGATAACCACCAAAGGTGCATCTAAGCTCGGTGCTATCTCAAGAAGTCTGAGAATATTTTTTCGGGTTGATGATGCCTGTCCCACAAATAAAACGAAGTCCTTTAACCCGTATCGTTGCTCAAATTCACCTGATTCAGTCTGCATAAAACGCGTTTCTACTCCATTAGGAATGACTTGCATACGATCAACAGGAATGTCAAACAACTGGTTAATTTGATTCTGTTCCGCTCGTGTATTAGGTAGAATTACATCAGCCAGTTGGCATATTTGTTTTTTTATACCGTATTCGGAGCTAATGCCGTTAAAAACTTTTCCGACAACTGACTCCGCACTTAGTTTAAACTTGGTTGTCTGAATATGCTTTGGAGCAAAAAAAACGGGGGATAGGACGATAGGCGTTCGACCGTTACCGCTTAGTCGAGGGCTAGAGTTCAGTTGGCGCAACAATCCCCAGTGTTCACTGCTGGCCACAAAAACATGTAGTATATCGATCGAAGGGAACGGTTCATTACTTTGTATCCAGACGATTTTATGCCCTAAACGCTGTAGTGCCTCTGCGGTTTGGCTAACCTGTGTTCGTACACCACCATTTACTAAGGAGATACTCGGAGGGGCTAGTATACCAATGCGCAATACTTTACTCATAAGCGAATTCTGTTTCTATGTTGAATAAAGGATTCCTTCCAGACCTGCCATTTATTGGAAAAACGATTTTGTAGGTATTCTTTATCGGCCATTGTTCCGCTCTTTTTAGTTTGGAAAGAAAGTGTGTGAGTCGGTAGCATGTTCTGAGGATCCCAATCATTAGGATGTATGATAGCAAAGTCACGGTTGTCTTGCTTTAATTCATACAACATGTTGGGCGTATCCTTGGATATCAACCGTTTTTTTTTCTTATCGTAATAAACCTCGTTTCGCTCTGAGGCTCTTTGCAGCCAAAAAGTAGCCCATTCATGATAAGAAAGCCATTGTAAATCTAATTCTTGAGCGTACTCCATAATAAATTTAATACTACTCAAACCTGGTTGTAGGGGATGGTGATACAGCATAATAGGTTGTTGCATTCCATATTGAATATCCATGTAGTGCTTAAAATAGGCGTGAAAGTCTTTTTCAACGGCCCGGTATCGGTGGAGACTACCGGTGCAAATTGGATGCACTGGAATCTGTAGACGCTTGCTGGATAGGACAGGCTTACTGGCTAATGAGTCAGGTATCCAATAAGGAAGACTGTCATAGCCATGCGTAAATTCAGAGCTATAGGAAAAGGGATAAGCATCCAGGGCCTTGGAAAGTTGTTCGCTCCAGATGCCATACGGAGCGGCATAGCCTTTAGGTGTCATTCCTGCTTGTACCATGGCTTGATACCCATTTTCGACATCTTGATACAAAGGATAGGAAGAGCGTATGTGCGCATGTTCATAGCCATGTAGGGAATGTTCATGCTTAGGCCATTGAGTAAACCATTCTAGCCAATCTTCATGAGCTTTAACATGTAGGAAGGTTGTGAGTATGGCTGAGTAGGTATTGGCAAGTTCATAGATGGCATGTAAGGATTTCTCCGTGCCAAAATCACTATCAATACGTAGGGTTATAATCGGTTGGCTAGTTGGGAAGTTCCACTTGCTTAGGAAAGGTAAATCTATGGAATAAAATAGCTGCTCAAGAGCATAACGTAAAAGGTGTTGTAGGTGACCTTTATGAGTGCGTGACACTATTTCATTGGGTTTATGGCCTGTTGGGCTTGGGAAAACTTTTCTAGTGTATGAGAATTTCGATACAGAAGCCTCCAAAGGTATGCCTAAGTAAATAGATTGCTCTATAGATTCGATTTTTTGCCTTTCTACATAACATATTCCATCAAGATCTTGCTTCCCGCCGTAAAAACTAACGTTTGAGTTGCAATCGATCACACTGAGATGAGCCAATGGGCCTGCCATTAAATGTGGGCTATGTACACTAGCACAATATTTTTTTTGCACCGAAGTACTTTTGGGATGGACACCGGATTCCAGTGTAAAAAGTACGGCTAAGGTATGAGCTTTTTCCTGTTGGCCATGTAACCAGTTTTGTTCTTTGCTACTTAGTGCACGATGTACAATATATACCGAGTTAGAGGGTACATCGAATTTCTGTGTATCACATTCCTCATAATGTACCCCTATACTGTCCAAGAGGGACATTAAGCCGGTGCTCAGTCCAAATACTCCAATTCCTAAGTTATGTGGTCTATCGCTCATGAGCTTACCTTATGGCTGTGGCCTGTGTTTCATTAGCTCTCGAATGGTTTTCCAATCCGATCTTTTAATAGTCTTGGTTACTAAGAGTGGGATGAAGGCCATTAAAAGTATAAGGCTAAACATCAACCAGTTAGGTAATCCTGCTAGATGGATGTTGGGTAGAAAGGTAAAGGTACCCATAAACACCGGATTCCCCATGAACCATAAATAACTTAGCAAGCCAACGGCTAATGATACGTACATAGGATAGAAGGGGAAGGTAGTTTTAAGCAGGCTATATTTGTTGAAAAAATAGTAGGCTAAATACATCATAATTCCTTCACTAAGTACAATAAAAAAGAGCGCATAATTTGGATAATCTATGAGAAAATAAGTCCCTATTCCAATAAATATAGCACAAATAACTCCTCCCAATAGATTCGCTTTTAAATAGTATGTACTCTGCTGCGTAGCGATTAAGGAGGTCGCAAATACACTGTTTTGAAAGGTTAAAAACAATAGAGGTGACAGTATTTGGAGCATGGGGATACTTTCAGTGTACAAATCCCCATAAATCAGTGGTATAACAAAGGGCGCCAAGAAGAGTATTCCGAAGCTACCAAATAACCCAAGCAAGGTATGGTATCGATAGGCTTGCTGAATCCTTTTACTCATTGTTACCGTGTTATTATTCCAACCTTTGGATAGGTTCGGAAGCAAGAGTTGCACGAAAATACGATCCAGCACCATATAGAGCATAATTATGCGTAATGCGGCCCCGTACCAGCCCACAAATGATTCACTATAAACCAATGCAAATATAAGTGGAGGAAATAGTAGAATGACTTGGCTACTTACCCATCCAACCCCAAGCTGAAGAGATTCTTTAATAAGAGAAACTAAGCTCGTAATCGAGTTTTTTGTTACTGTGTGGTTTGAAAAGACCAAATGCCTTTTATACAGGCTAATTACCCATAGTAATAGGGAAGAAATCCCCACCGATATACCATAGTAGACCGGTAGCTTCTCCAGGTCATCTGCTTGTTGAATACCATACACGATAAAGCCAAAAAATACCGTAGCCTGAAGTGCTTTAATCGCTTGTAAACTAAAAAAATCCTGCTTTCCTGAAAATAACCACTCCGTATGCAAAGCATAGGGTATCAAACTAAAGAGTAAGAGCCAAATCAGTGCATTTATTTCCTCGGAATAGGGTAAAAATGGTGAGATTATAAACAAAATAATCAACGCAATAAGGGCCCATAGACACTTACCAAAAAACAGCTCAGCAGCACTAAAAACTTGTTCATCGGCTTTTTTTGCCATTTCTCTGGTTCCTAATTGCATAATTCCTACATCCGAAAACCATAGCATATAACTAAAAATAGCTAAGGCAGTGGTCCATATCCCATAGCTTTCGGGCCCTAAGACCCGTGCAAGGACCATGCTACTTATAAAGCCTAAGCCTCTAGCAACCATGTCTCCAATGGCTAAACTCGCTACTTTCTGGGTGATGCTACTCATGCCTAGTACTATGAGTTGAGGAATGTAATCGGTCAATGATCTGACGTAGTTCATCTTTTCCCGTAAAAAGTTGAACCCTTGAATCATTACGATGGCTTGAAAATATCCCAATATCGGGTGCAATCACCTTTCTGCTGTATGATAAGGCCATCATTAAACCACCCGAACTGTGGATGTTTTGATAATTAAAGAGGCAATAATCCGATGCAGAAAGTAAAAACGGATATTCTTCTTCAGGAAAAAAATGGGGGAGATGGCTAAAATATTGTGGAAGCTGTGTAATCGCGGTTGTTATTTGCTGATGGTACGTCTCCTGACCCTTTTTCACTGGTCCGGCTATGATAACATGCATTGTGTCTCTCGAAATTCCTGCCTCAACAGCTTCGATAAACAACTCAACAAACTCCAATATACCTTTGTAGGCACTTATATTACCAAACAATAAAAGGATAGTGGCATCCTCGGGTATCGTACAGGAATAACGCCTGTTCAGTTCATCAATGGCAGTAGATCGGTCTTTAATGTCAGCTGGAAAGCTAGGATGAGGTACGACACACCACTTACTACTATCCAATGGAATATCTAAATAGTTAGACGTTCTTTCCAATAATGCTTCTGAATGTATGTGCAGCCTCTGAGCTCGCTTAGCCATACTACGATGAAGCCACCGGTGAGGCCCAAGCCATTTTCGATCATGAGGTTCTAAATTATGAACCGTCCAAATGATAGGTGTACCTAAAGCACTGAAAAGACTAAACCACAATAGCTTATAAGGAAAAGCTAAGAGTGATTTTAGATCTTGGAACTCCAGCCAATGATAATGCAAAGCGACTTTTCCGCGGTGCCTAAGAGCAAGAAAGGGCAGTAATAGATGCTTTAATGCATTAATGCTTTTTAAGGAATAAGGAGCCGGACTTTGTTCCAACAAATCTGAGTACAAGAGATAGAGATAATCCGTCTTTGGAAACTTTTCTCGGATGGGTGGGAAAACAAGCACCAAAGAACCATGGGGCAACATATCCTCATAACATTCGGTGATGTTTTCAAAGTGAGTATAGGAAGTACTAAGATTCATAAGGTAGATCGTTCATGATACCGACAAACTTCTACTTAAATAGGTACTGTAAACCAACCGAGTGCACAGTCCCAAAACCAGTATCAAAAGGGATAATCGCGTAATTAAATCGGATATCGGGAAGTACATAACCCACACCAAATGAATAGGGACGTGCTGTATTACCTGTTCTTACTCCGCTGGTAAGTTGTAAGGTTTCTGCTATTAATAGCTCTAATCCCACCTTGGTATATGGATTGGGATTAAAAAACTCACCTTGAGCTGAACCAGCATTATCATTGAGAGGGTAGATATAATCCGCATGCACTCGCATAAATACTGGTAATTCAGGGTTTTTACTACCGCTCCACTCTAATAAACCTACAGATAGTCCGCTAATCCAAGCCTTTGGTAGTGGTGTTGCTTCTACATCTAGTGATTGCATTTCTCCTAAACTTCGTAACGCACTGCCTAACTGAATCCGATCTTTAGCAAAGGAACGAGATAAGCCAATATTAAAGGCATATCCATTTGAACGATAGGGATAGATTTCTTCGCTAATATAATGCACACTCGCGCCTGCATTAAACCATTTAAATGATTGAGCGTAGGCCGCAGAAATGCTTAGATACTGCACTGAAAATAATCCATTGGTTGGCCCGGGCTCGTCTCTTTGCTCTAAATCCTGAAGTCCTGCACTGTAAAAACTTATGGCAAATGCACGATTGTCTAGTTTTTTATGAAAGGAGCCAAAGATATTTTTTGTATCGGCAATCCAATTCGTATATCCGATTTCAATGGAAGATCGCTCCGAGCTAATCAACAAAGAGGGGTTGCCAAAGGAGTTGCTTCCGCCTTGCCCCCAAGCACTGCCTGCTTCTGAGAGGGAAAGAGCAAATGGATTAGGGGCAACGTCCAGCAAAGCCACGCCCGAACGCTGGGCATGTATGGTGGCCTGGCTTGTCCAGATAATCAACAAACTATATATGAAAAAACGTGTACGAGCATGCAATAGAAAAGAAGAACAGTTTTTTTGAAAATAGGTAATAGTTGTCATAGACAGAATATCATAAAATATATCGTAGGGTAAAAATATGCGTAGATTTTAAGTGATCACCACTGGTTGAGAATCCATAATCTACCTTTAATGCAGGTTGAAAGGGCATAGAGAGACTAAATCCGCTACGCCATTCATTTGAAGATAACCCACCTAAGTAGCGGTTCCAACCCATATGTAAGCGGAAAAAAGGGTGGAGTGATCGGGAAGCTGCTATACGGAGAAAACTGGCACTAGTAAAACGTGTTTCAAGTGTTTCTACATATTGTACTGATGCACCATCCGCCAAGAATAATTCTCGTGTAGTAACCTCCGAACTAAATCGTTTTATCTCATATTCTGCAAATAAATTGGTATCCATTACATACGTACTAACACTCGTTTTTAGCCTTAAAGGCATGGCTTCGACTCGATTTCTCGATTGAGGTTGATTGTATAGATCTCCAGAATTCCAGGTATGTTCCGCTAACAAATCTTGTACCACGAAGGCCCAATGGGTATGTTGGCTTAGCTTGAACAGCATACCTATATCCACACCCACACTAGTAGAGGCTTTCATTTCGGCATGATAATCGGCTCGGTTTATTTTAAATCCTATACCCGCGTGAACCCACTCACTTAATCGTATGCCAAAGGCTGATTGAAGTTGTACATCTGAGGTAGAAACCATTCCTAAAGGATAACCACTTAAGCTACGAGTGTCTATGTCATGGACACCCGCTCTAATTAATCCTATAAACAAACCTGCTTTGGGAGGAAGAGCTAATCGAGCACCAAGACTCTGATAGTGCCTGTCCAAACCCAACTGAAATACACTCAAGCTAAAATGGGTATTGGAGGTATTACTAGCAGCTAAAGCAGGATTATAGTAGGGTTGAACCTCTAAATAGGTACTATCCATCGGATTATGTTTACTGAATCCGGCACTAACTGCATTACCAAGTGCGACACTTTGCGCATCAAAGCCTAGCTGAAGGCTGGACCCGGCATATCCACCAAACTGGGCATGAGCAGAAGTGGACTGTATTGTGATCAATATCAGTATGGTGGTGAGAGCTACAAAGATTGGGCGTACGTTCTTCATTAATCGATGACCAAGATTTTACCGTTAATCTTAGTCGAGCCTTGGGTGATTTCATAAAAGTAAACCCCATTACTCACCTTAGAACCCATATCGTTATAGCCCGTCCAAATTATTTCGAACTCCCCAGGCGAAACCTGTTGCTGCTGTTCATGCACTAAATTCATACCAAAATCTACTATTCGCAAGGTGGCTGTACTGGTTGATGTGCTCTCGAAACGTATTCTAACCTCGCCGTGTAGATTTGGTGAAAAGGGATTTGGGTAAGCATAGGTTGTGACCGATGCGGCCTCCGGGCTGTATTGATTACCTCCGTTAAGCGGGAAATTAACTCGTTCGATATTCCAGCCTTTATCAGGGTCATTGGTCCACAACAATCCATCTGAGGTGCCAATAAACAAATAATCAGATGTGCTACTTATACTCTGATACGAGGTGTTGGGTTTTAAACGGTTAGTTGCTGTAATGGGCACCGATATCATCTCCCAAGTAGTACCCTGATCATTAGAACGGAATAAACCATTCTCACCTGCAGCCCATACATCACCTTTGAAAAAGCCAATAGAGAGAATCTTTTGACCTATGAGTCGTTGTTCAAAGCTGGAGCCACCATCTTCGGTAAACACAATCCCATATTGATCTAAGCCCTGTAAATTGGAAGAACTGTTTTCCGCGATCCAATTTGTCATCCAAATACGATCACGATCAGGATCCTCTGCAACTTCAATAACCCAACGGGCTAAAAGACCATTAGGATCATAGCTAAAGCCCACGTTATCCCATCGTATCGAGTCAATGGGGGCGAAGAGTGCATTATCAGAGACATTTATTCCCCCCGCACTACCGTACCAAACGCGGTTGTTGCGATCGATGTGTACTGCGAATCCCTTCAGGTTATCGTCACTGACGGCCGTATATAATTCTTCAAATTGGGAACAGGCATTAGCTGAGCCACTAACGCAATTTCGCCAGATGTATCGGCTCCCGTCTGGTCGCATGGTAGAATTTCCAAAAGGCGGGAGGCTAATACGTTCCCAGCTGTTTCCTAGATCACTACTTCGAAGCAAACCAGACGCCCAGTTAGCAGAAAAGAGGACACCGTCTTTAAATGCTACACTGTAAGGGGGGGATTGCTCGGGAACAATAATTCGGGCTCTTTTATACTGTATTCCCCCGTAGACAAAGGTGGTATCCTCATCTATGTAGCGGTCTAATGGGAAGGGTGAAAAATCCCAATTTTGCCCGTTATCTATACTAATATAGTATCCATAACCCGCGGGCACTGTACCTGCAGGGGTAGATGAGCTAAACCCTAGACCAGCAACAATAGTGTCCCCTTGGGTTGCTATGGAGAACACTCGACCTTTACCATTAGTTAAACTATCCACCCCCTCAGGGATGGCCCAAGTGTGATCGGGTTGTTCAATTGAAGCAACGTTTAACAGAGGGGAGATCCAAACAAAGCCATTACTGGTTTCAACGGTTGATATACCATTTTGCCTAAACCGCTCAAAATCAGCATTCAAAGGCCCAAGCCATTGTGCTTGGGTAGCTATTGGGCAACATAATGTCACCACTAACACCAGAAAATATGCGAATTTTGGCATATTAAGGATTGATAATATTAAAACTCGATTTCAATGTATCACTAAAAAGTCCCGCCTTATCCCTTGCGTAATATAAAACCGTTCTATTTTGAGGGCTGTTAGAACTGTTTACAGAGAAGGTGATGGTGAATACCGAATCACCCGCTACTTCATCCAATCCAATACCTGTATCGGTTAGGATGTTAGGATTGGGTACTAGGATGCTACCATCTTCATTTTCAAATGCAATGAATACACGATCTAGGGTTTCTTGCCCATCAGGATCTGTTACTTTAGCTTGGAATGGAATAGTTAAGGTGGTAGAACCTGTTGGGATTTCAACTGAGCCTGGGTTGTTAACCCAAATTATTTGGGGTGGTGAACTTGCAATACCTTCTATGGTTAGAGTAGCTTGATGTTGTATACCATAGCCATACCGGTCCAAAGCGTATAACTCAACTAACAATTGCTCAAAGTTCGTCGTGCTTGTTTCCCAGTTAAATGTTCCCTGTATTTCAATAGGTAAAGGATCGGAAACAGGGGTTGGTAATTGTTCTTGTAGAAGAATCACACCTGTCCTTGGTTCTCGTATAATGTAGCCTAAATAATCTAACAGATCGGAATTATGGAGTTGAGCATATAAGGTGAATTGGAGGGTAGTATCCTTGAACCCATCCATTTCTACATCAAAATTAACATCCGTTGGTTCAACTCGAAAATGGCTCAGATCTACATATGCATAGGATTGAGTAGGAGTATCTGGTAGGCTATCACAATGGATGCTACCTAAAATGGCAAGAAAAAGTATAGATAAAATTGCTTTACTAAACATCCAGCATGTCGCATCTAAAATTTGGTGAAGGCTTTGAAAACCGCTTCTTTATAGATATAAAATATAAGGCAAGTTTTTCTATTTATTTGCTCAAAGAACCATCTAATTTTGGGCATCTAAGCAGCCCAGATTAATCTGTCATAGTTCGTTGCAATTAGACAACATCTAAAGTATATTAAAAAGAGATAGTAGTGTATTATTGTTTTATCCAAACCTCCAAAGGTTGCCAGCATAATACGTGAAACTGTCACTAGTGTTTACCCACTTTTTTATATAAAAAGTGGGTTTTTTTTATGTATTAAACGGAATGTTTTGGAATCACCTAATTCTCAAACACTTTTACATACCTTAGTAAAATGAATGTTGAATCGTTTAAGCACTTAGCCAAAACATACACGGCTATACCTGTATATCGACAGTTGTTGGCCGATACATTAACTCCTGTATCTCTTTTTTTAAATATTCGAGAAGGAAGTAATCATCCATTTCTTTTTGAATCTGTTGAAGGGGGGGATCAATTGGCTAGATACTCTTTTTTAGGGTGCAATCCCTACGAGCTTCTGCAATTTGATGGGATAAGAACAGAATTGCAGCGTAAAGATGGAACGGTAACTGAATTCGATTCATACTTTGACGCCTTGAGAACCTGTACCACTAAATACACGGAACCTCGCTTACCCGGATTACCGAGGTTAACGGGTGGCGCTGTTGGTTTCTCCTCTTACGATACGTTTAGGCAAGTAGAGTATTTGCCGAACACTCCTCATGATGATTTAGGACTGCCCGAAGCGGTATGGGGATTCTATGATGAAATTTACGCGTTTGATCACGTTAAACATCAAGTTATACTTATTCATACGGTCCGTATTGAGGAAGCTACAACAGATGATAGCCTTTTAAATGAATGGTATGAGCAAGCTCAATTTGCTTTGGACCAAATGGAGGCTAAGGTTAATCGAGGGGTGAACAAAGCACCCGATTTTTTTATTGATCCCGATCAACTTACCAGTAATATGGAAAAGTCCTATTTCTCTAACATGGTTGAAAAGGCAAAGCAGCATATTTATGAAGGGGACATTTTTCAAGTAGTAGTATCTCAGCGGTTTGAAACCGAAATGTCAGGAGATACTTTCATGCTATACCGTGCTTTACGTATGGTTAACCCGTCACCTTATCTGTTCTATCTAGATTTTGACTCATTTACTTTAGTGGGTAGTTCACCCGAGGTATTAGTCAGTGTACAAGACCAGAGAGTACGAGTATTACCGATTGCGGGAACAAGGAAAAGGGGGGCAACCTTAAAAGAAGATCTACAGTTAGAAGCAGATTTAAAGCAGGACCCAAAAGAAATTGCCGAACATATCATGTTGGTTGACTTGGGACGAAATGATGTATCTAGAGTAAGTAAGCCAGGTTCGGTTCAGTTGGACAGAAATCAGGTAATTGAACGTTATTCCCACGTTATGCATATTGTGAGTGATGTTTCTGGGCTATTAGCTGAGGGGAAAACAGCGGTTGATGCCCTCATGCAATGCTTTCCGGCCGGCACTGTCAGTGGGGCACCTAAAATTAGAGCCATGCAAATAATCGATGAAATGGAACCCACAAAACGGGGAATCTATGCAGGGGCTGTCGGCTATTTTGACTATTCGGGTAATATGGATACCTGTATTGCCATTCGAACAATGGTAGTAACAGGTAATAAGGTGTATATTCAAGCTGGCGCAGGAATTGTCGCCGACAGTATAGCAGAAAATGAATTTGAAGAGACCGTAAATAAAGCTGGCGCCCTGGTCAAGGCGCTAAGTACAGCCTTAGATATTCGAGACAACTAAATTACTATGCAAAACGAATCAACCCTTCCAATAATACTATCCGGCATTCAACCCTCCGGAAAACTACATATTGGTAATTATTTTGGTGCAATTAGGCAACATATTGCAATGCAAGACAAGGGTAGAGCCTTTTATTTTATTGCAAATTTTCATTCACTTACCTCTTTAAAGAATGGTAAGTCATTACGAGAGTATACGTATGAGATAGCATTGGATTATCTTGCACTTGGCCTAAATCCTGATAAAGCTACTTTTTTTGCTCAATCCGATGTGCCTCAAGTAACTGAATTGGCCTGGATTTTATCTACCCTAACACCCGTTAGCTTAATGGAGAAAGGAGTTTCATATAAAGACAAAATAGCCGCTGGCTTAAGTCCTAACATAGGTTTGTTCACTTATCCGATACTGCAAGCAGCAGATATATTGATCTATCATTCAAATATTGTACCAGTAGGCGAGGATCAAAAACAAAACATTGAGATATGCCGAGATTTGGCGGGGAAATTCAACCGAACTTATGAGGGTGATTTTTTAATAGAGCCCGAAGAATATATCGTTAAATCAGTTGCAACTGTACCTGGAACGGATGGGCAGAAAATGAGTAAGAGTTATGATAATACCTTGCCTATTTTTGAAGAGCCTAAAGCACTGAAAAAGAAAATAATGAGCATACAAACGGACTCAACCCCCCTAGAAGAACCTAAGGATCCAACATCGGATAATGTATTTGCCTTAATTACACTTTTTGCCACTCGAGAACAAAAGGAAGAAATAGCTCAAAAATATCGAGACGGTGGATACGGATATGGGCATGCTAAGAAAGAATTATTAGGCCTTATGACGGATTATTTTGCGGAAGCTACCGAACGCAGAAACGAACTACAGCAGCATCCAGACAGGGTGTTTGATGTACTTCGAGAGGGGGGCAAGCGAGCTCAAATTCAGGCCGAACAAGTTATGCAGCCCATACGAGAAGTGGTAGGAATACATAGAAGTTTTTGAGGTACGGTATGATTTTAATAATAGATAATTACGACTCTTTTACCTATAACTTGGTTCATCTAGTCGCACAACAAACTGAGGATTACAAAGTAATTAGGAATGATGAATGTAGCATTGATCAAATCAAAGCCTTAAAGCCTACCAAAATACTAATTTCACCAGGTCCAGGTAAACCTGAAGATGCTGGTGTGACAAAGCATGTAATTGCCGAATTAGGCCCAAAAATACCCATACTGGGTGTTTGTTTAGGTCATCAAGCTATTGGGGAGGTATTTGGTGCCAAGGTTGTGCATGCTCCTAGTCTTATGCATGGCAAAACCTCAATGGTTACTCACGGGGGGAGCAACTTATTTAGCTCTATCCCAAAAGAATTCATCGCAACACGATATCATTCGTTAGTACTGAATCCAGAAAGCATACCTGACTCTCTTGAAGTGACCGCGATGACCGATGATCATACCGGAACCATCGTGATGGGCGTGCGTCATAAAACCTATCCTATTGAAGGAATTCAGTTCCATCCAGAAAGTATTTTAACCACTGAGGGACCTCAAATGATCAAAAATTGGTTACATCAGTGATAGAGCATAACGGGTTGATGGCACCCATCCCAACCGCTTAATCAATTAAGCGGGATAACCTATATAAGAGCCCCAAGCCTAATTAAGCCAGATAATCATGAGTTACAGTTTCAAAGAAATACTTCAAAAAATTACCCTGGGGCATGACCTTAGTTCCAGTCAAGCTGTCTATGCCTTAGAGTGTATGATGACTGGGGAAGTTAGCTCCGAAGAGATTGCCTCCTTTTTAACGGCAATGAAGATGAAGGGAGAGACTATTCAGGAGTTATCATCTTTTGTTCAAGTAATGAGGTCAAAATCGCTTAAAGTTGAAACCGATGTAACAGGTGCGGTAGATATCGTTGGTACTGGAGGAGATAAATCTGGTACTTTTAATATATCGACCATTACGGCATTTGTTACAGCTGCAGCAGGTGTACCCGTCATAAAGCACGGAAACAGAAGTGCATCGAGCAAATGCGGTAGTGCCGATGTATTAGAAATCCTTGGCGCAAATATAGAGTTACATCCAGATCAGGTTGCGCAGGTATTTGAGCGTGTAGGTATTGCCTTTATGTATGCTCCAATGTTTCATCCTGCTATGAAACATGTTATGCCAGCGCGAAAGGCCATCGGTTTTCGCACCTTTTTCAACATACTCGGGCCTTTGACAAACCCTGCTGGTGTTCGAAATTATGTCATAGGAGCGTATAATAAAGATGTGGCGCATCAAATGGCTCAAATATTGGCTACACTAGACACCCAATTTGCTTATACCTTTAGTTCCGAAGATGGCCTCGATGAAATAAGTTTGTGCAATCCAACCACTTTTTTTGAAGTAAAAGAGCAACTAAGTTCACAGCAAAGAACGTTTAAACCTGAAGAATTAGGCTTTAACCGTGTGAAAATGGCCGAACTTTTAGGTGGAGAACCATCGTTGAATGCACGTATTTTTACCGACATTTTGGCCAATAAGGCGACAGAAGCTCAAAAAAACATGGTGGTACTAAACGCAGCATTTGCCATACATGCTGTTACCGATGTACAAAATCTTCAGGAAGCTAAAACATTAGCCGAGGAAGCCATTCAATCGGGTGCAGCATTAACTAAACTTAATGAGTTCATCGCTGCGACTCAATCCTGTTAATATGAGTATACTTGAAAAGATAGTCACCCAAACCAAGATGGATCTCAAAAAGCGAATTTCAGAACGAAGCTTACAGAGTTTAGAATCGGAATGGGGATATGAAAAAGAAGTAAGATCTTTCTCTCAAGCAATTAGGGGTAAAGAGGTTAAGTTCATAACCGAAGTTAAAAAAGCTTCTCCATCAAAGGGTATCATTCGAGAACATTTTGAACCTGTCACACTCGCCAAAATCTATGAAGACTCAGGTGCTTCCGCTATTTCAGTCCTAACCGATGTACCATTTTTTAAAGGACATTTGTCGTACATGAACGATATCGCAAAACAATCAAGCATTCCTATTTTGCGAAAAGACTTTATCATAGATCCCTATCAAATAGCAGAAGCGAAGGCCTATGGCGCAGATGCCATTTTATTGATCGTTCGTATACTTTCTAATGCTCAACTAGATGAGCTGTTATCTGTGGCTAAGGAGCTACATTTAGATGCTTTAGTCGAATGTTACGATACAGTTGACCAAGAACGTATTGACTACGAAAAAGTATCCATTCTTGGGGTAAATAACCGTGATTTAGAAGCCTTCAATGTAAACGTACATCGGGGGGTATCTCAATTAAAAATGGCCCCTGAATCAACTATAACAGTATCTGAAAGTGGTATTTCTACGGTTGAGGATATAAAGTATCTACAGCAAAACGGAATACATGCGGTACTAATAGGCGAACACTTAATGCGACAGTCCAATATTGGTGAAGAACTTAAAAAACTGGTCATAGCAGCCCAAGAAGCTGCTGATATGTCCAATACTACACCCTAGAGTGGTAGAATTAATTTATATGCTCAGATTATATAAACTTGATCAAGCATATCCGATAAAATTTATACATCAAACATGGTTATTAAATGAAAAAGAGTAAGGTGAAAATATGTGGTCTTACTAACTTAGCGGATGCCCGATTCGCTGCCGGGGCGGGTGCGGACTATGTAGGATTTATTTTTGTCGAGGGAACCCCGCGATACATAGAACCGGCTATGGTAGGTGCAATTAGTGAATGGGTTGAGGGTCCAAATAAAGTCGGAGTATTTCAAAATCAAGAACTTAGTTCTGTGACTGAAACAGCTAGGTTGGTGGGGCTGGACATGATTCAATTACATGGCCAAGAATCCACCGAATATTGCTCACTACTGTCAGAAAATCATCGCATAATCAAGGTCTTTTCTGTGGACGAACAGACTAATTCAGCGGACCTTTCACGAGAACTTCAAGGCTATAAAAATGTATGTGAATACATCATGTTTGACACTAAAGTGGGTAGCCAAAGTGGTGGCACTGGTGTTTCTTTTGACTGGAAACTCATCAATGAACTGGATATCCCTTTGCCTTATTTCCTTTCAGGTGGTTTGTCACATGAAACTGTTAATGAAGCCCTTGAAGTACTTTCAGGGAACCCTCCAATGGCTATTGATGTATCTTCTAAGATAGAAGAAAGTATCGGTATAAAAGATTTCGATAAGTTATCTTTATTTATGGAAGCCGTGCAATCAACGACCTAAACTTAGGCATCCCTTTTATTGTTTTGTTGTGTTACACTAAATTGGACTTAATCTCAACTCACTATCATGTCAATCATTACTAAAACCACCTATTCTGAACCCAATCAAAAGGGATATTTTGGTGCTTACGGGGGTAAATTTGTGCCCGAAACCTTGATTCCTGCCCTTAACGAGCTTGAAAAAGCATACAAAGAAGCCAGCGAAGATCCTGAATTTGAGAAAGAGTATCTCTACTTACTACGAGAATATGTTGGGCGTCCTACCGAGCTAAGTTTTGCCAACCGCTTAACAGATCATTACGGTAAAGCAAAAATCTATTTAAAGAGAGAAGACCTTTGTCATACGGGAGCGCACAAAATAAATAATGCTATAGGTCAGATACTATTAGCCCTTAGAATGGGTAAAAAACGTATTATTGCTGAAACAGGCGCAGGCCAACATGGGGTAGCTACGGCTACAGCATGTGCTAAATTCGGCGTTGAATGTGTGGTATACATGGGAGAAGAAGACATGGTGCGTCAGAAACTCAACGTCGACAGAATGCGATTGATGGGTGCCGAGGTACGCGGAGTCAGTAGTGGTTCCAAAACGTTAAAAGACGCCACAAATGAAGCTATCCGAGATTGGGTAACCAATGTTGAGGACACTTTTTATATCATTGGTTCGGTGGTAGGACCACATCCATATCCCATGATGGTAAGGAATTTCCATCGAATAATTGGTGATGAAACCAAGCGGCAGTTAATGGAAATGGAGGGCCGTTTACCTGATTATCTTATTGCCTGTGTGGGCGGGGGGTCCAACGCCATGGGGATTTTCTATCCATTCATTAATGATGATATACATATCATTGGTATTGAAGCAGGTGGATTAGGTGTTGATTCAGGACAAACTGCAGCCACATTAACGAAAGGTCGTCCCGGCGTGCTACATGGATCTATGAGTTATTTGCTTCATGATCAGGAAGGACAAATCGAATTAGCTCATTCCATCAGTGCTGGTTTAGATTATCCTGGTATTGGTCCTGAACACGCCTACCTTCATGATACAAATCGAGTAGAATATCGCGCGGTTACCGATGCCCAAGCACTTGATGCGGTATCCTTATTATCGAGAATGGAAGGAATAATACCGGCCTTAGAGACCGCTCATGCTTTTGCTTGGTTGGAAGAACTCATGCCAACCACTTCTCCAGACGAAATCGTTGTGTTGAACTGCTCTGGAAGAGGCGATAAAGACATGGAAACTATTTCTAAGTACCTTTAAAAAGTATTTAACCCAATGAATCGAATTAATAAGGTTTTCGAAGACAAGAAGAATGAGAAGATAATGAGTCTTTTCATCACGGCTGGTTATCCTGATGTAACTGAAACAGTAGACTTAGTTTTAGGTTTTGAACGTAACGGTGCCGATATCATTGAATTAGGTATTCCATTTAGTGACCCGTTAGCAGACGGTCCGACCATTCAATACTCATCCAACATAGCGATATCCAAAGGGATTACTATCCAGGGTATTTTTAATATGGTCGTAGATATTAGAAAGGAATCGGAAATACCCATTGTTTTGATGGGCTACATAAATCCTATGCTTAGGTTTGGCTTGGAGAATTTTTTTATCGCTGCAGCTAAGGCAGGTGTGGATGGGTTAATTGTACCAGATTTACCACTCGATGAAGGGGGTATGATTGAAGATTTAGCCCGCGCAAATGGGATTCAACTTATCTATTTGATTGCACCCAACACAAGTGATGAAAAAATGCAGCTAAGTGATCAGAAGTCTGATGGATTTGTATATTGCGTCTCTGTAACTGGGGTAACCGGTGCTAGGGAAGGGAGCGAGGTTCAACAATCTGTGGATAAATTTATTCAACGATCGAAGGCAAATATCACAAAAAATCCCTTGATGGTGGGTTTTGGGATAAAAAACTTTACTGATGCGCAAAATATTTCTAGGGAAGTCGAGGGATTTATTGTGGGTAGTGCTCTTATAGAGACCATCAGAAACAGCTACCCTAGCGAACACTGGAAGGAGGTGGTGTTCGATTTTGTACATCAACTCAAATTTGGCTATCCTAACTCCTAAACAAACGTCATTGGATTAGTTGCATTCCACACACCTTCAAATGAATCCATTGGTTATCAATTTTAGTAAAAAATCTGTTCTATGCGCTTTTTAACTTGTGTAGCATTTATTACACTTGTAGTCCATTCTTTGGCTTGTAATACAGACTTCCGAGAACGAGCGAAGGGTGATACCAGGGAATTTGTGGTGGTTATGGATTCCGTTGAATGGGATAGTGAAACGGCCAACGCTATACGGGAAACCTTTGGCCAATTTGTTTTTAGTCTACCAAACCCTGAGCCTTATTATGACCTAACCTTTATGCATATACGTTCACGATCGCAACAAGAACGTATTATGGGGTATAAAAATATCATTTTTGCTGCACCAATTGATGATTCAACCACCGTGGCAGCCCAAGTACGGGCTTTCTTAGATGAGGGTACAGAGCAGCGTGTCCGGAGTGGTGAAAGCTTTGCCTTTCCACTTATTGACCAATGGTATAAAGATCAGTACGCTTTAATATTGAGCTCAAGTACTGATTCAGCATTGGCGGCTAAAATTCGTAACACCGAAAGTGCGTTATTAAACAACGCATTGGATAAAGAGCTTTTGCGATGGAATTGGTTTGTGTATGAGAAAAAAGAACAAACCCAGTATAGTGACTCCTTGTGGAACGACCATGGTTTTATGGTCAGGATTCAACATGATTATATCAAACGAATTGATACGACCAACTTTATTAGCTATCGCCGATTTTTACCAGACAATGATCGATGGATGTGGGTATGGTGGCAGGATGATGTAAGAGACATTAGCTTCCTGGACGATGACTGGATCAACCGAACTAGGGATTCATTAAATCAACAGTTTATCAAGGGTAGAACTGATTCCATGTTTATTACAACAGAATATCGAAGGCCTGTTGAAAGTACTAGTTTCCAAAAAGGGCGATATCTTAGCTATGAAACACTCGGTACTTGGCAAATGATCAATGGAGCAATGGGAGGACCATTTGTCAACTTTACCTACTTTGATGAATCAACTTCTAGGCTATTTATGATTGAATATTCACAGTTTGCACCATCTGTTAGGAAAAAACTACCATTTGTGCGTCAATTCAGGGCAATGGGCAGAACTTTTGAATCTGATAGCCTTTATTCAGTGCGTCCCTAATACATCTGTTGTTAAATAGATTTGCACAACAAATCGTACATTACGACGCCTGTAGCTACTGATATATTTAGTGAATGTTTGGTCCCAAACTGAGGTATAATCAAGTGATGATCAGCTGAAACTAATACTTCATCGTCCAGGCCTTTAACTTCATTGCCAAACACAAAGGCCATGTTTGGTATGGCAACTCCGTTGAAATTAAATTCGGTAAGTGGTTTAGATTTTTTGGTCTGTTCTACCGCAAATATTTGAGCTTTTTTCTGCTGAAGCTTTGATGTACAATCGCTCCATTGCGCAAAATAACTCCAAGTAACGTGTTCTTCAGCCCCAATGGCTGTCTTCGAGACTTCAATATTGGTTTCCGGAGTAGGGGTAAAACCTGAAAGAAATATCTGCTGTATACCAAATGCATCTGCATTTCGAAAAACAGCTCCGACGTTATAGGCACTTCGGATATTATGAAGACATATGATCGATTTAGATAACAGACTCGGTTTATCTGCTTTTGCATGCCGAATAAACAGTTCTTCGGTGGTTAGTTTCATTTAATTCTCTAATCCATTAAGTGCTTCTCTAACTGCTCTGTAAGCATTAACAATACCACCATGTTTTGATAAGCTATCAAAGGGAACATATTGCGCTTCTAAACTTTGACCAGGAAGCATGATTTGTTCATCGGTTTTTACCACAGATGAAACGATAATTTCTTTTATTTCAAGAGGAGAATATTCAGGGAAATATTGCATTAAAAGTGCAAATACGCCCGATACCACTGGAGCGGCCATACTAGTACCATTACTTAACTCATACTCTTGGTTTGGCATAGTTGAATAAATATCTACACCAGGTGCAAACAGATCAACGGTAGACGCCCCATAGTTACTAAAAGAAGCAGCTAGTTCATTAACACCCTGCCAACCAGAAGCTCCGACCGTTATTAGGTATGGGCTAGATGAGCCATCGCTAATTATAGGGCTAGGGTAATTAGCAACACTATCTATATTAGCGCCATCATTTCCAGCAGCGTGAACCATAAGGACTTCATTTTGTGCCGCATACTCTATTGCCTGTTGAACATAAAACAATTCGGGTGAATAAGATTTACCAAAACTCATGTTAATGACATCTGCGCCATTATCGACTGCATATCGAATGGCATTTGCCACATCTTTATCGCGTTCATCTCCATTTGGAACAGCACGTATGATCATTAATTCCACTTGTGTTATCCCAATTGCTCCAATGTTATTATCCCGGTTGGCAGCTATAATCCCTGCAACATGAGTGCCATGATCATAATCGGGACCTTTGACGTCGGAATTACCATAAAAACGATTATCCAGGTCCTCATAGTCATCTCCAACGATACTACGTGGGTCAAAGGATATATTGTATCCATATTCTAACTGCACACCAATCTGTTCGATGTACTCGTCAATAAGTTGCTCATTAATTCCATTATCCTGTAACAATGCAACAAAACCTAATGCTTCCTGCATCTGCATAGAGGGCTCTATTTCATCACTTAGATAGTTATTAACCTCTACCGAATCAAGGGATGTTTCACCCAAAAAGAATAAGATACTCTCGATATTTTGCTGGAGTTGTTTTATTTGAATCAGTTCTGATTCTAGGGAAGAGCGCTCCGCCTCAAATTCTTCTTCTATGTCTTTGAATTGAAGGTACTCATCGGTTAATGAGTCAGGAATATTGGTCAACGTATCAAAAACAGAAAAGAGCTCAAGCCCCTTCACATATAACCTAGTTAACTCGTAGGTATCATAATTAACATGACTCGAATCTTGACCTCCTATAAAATTCCACCCAAACACATCATCTACATAGCCATTAGCATCATCATCGAGCATATTTCCAACTACTTCATCCTCATTGATCCAAATAGTCTCCTTCAGGTCTTCGTGATCCACATCGGAGCCCGAATCGATGATTGCCACCACCACTTTTTTGGGACTCCGTGCGGTCGAATCTAACAAAGAATAAGCTTGATGGAGGGCAATACCTTGGTTTTTCCATTCATTAGCGGATGCTTCCATAGCGGTGCTAGCTCCCAATAAATGCCAACCTTCAATGGGTTTAGCTAGGGTCACTATATTTTGTGTAGCAGTGCTATCAGATAGCTGTTCGGTATCTACCGCGTTGCTAGTTGTTTGATCATTCTTTGTGATGGCTTTATTTGTGCTACAACCATGAAAGAAAATAACACTACCTAATAATAGGCAACCGTATTTTATGTAGGACATAAGTCTGATTATTTTTGAGTTTTGTATAGAAGCATATCTAAAAGATACAAGCTTAGTAATAGTATTGCGATGGAAATCATGCTAAAAACTGGGTTCCATATCACTAACCCACCGATCGTACCTATCACAGCTCCAAGCTGTTGAATGTACCGTAATTCTTCATTGGTTGAAGTTCGAATTAAAGCTTCGATTTTAGATTCATCATACTCTTTCAAATGTTGTGCAATAAATTGGTAAATGTCTAACCGATTGATGAGTTCATGTATCCAATGTGTGATTTGTGTCTCTATAGCCTCAACGTGTTCATCTATTAGAGCTGGTAACTTGTCAAATAGACCATCTAATTGTTCAATTTGACGTTCTAGTTCAACGGGTAAGTCCATGAGTGCTTCATTGACTATTTCCTGAACATTAGCCCCTTTAATAATGGTGTAGGTTTTTAATGCGATACGATCTAACGTTCGGTTTTCTACTTTTCGGTTAACCTCGGACTCAATGGTTGAGGCAATACTCATTCTAAATTCATCCTTATTTAGAATTCGAACGACCAATTCTAACATAATCTGTTGAACTTCTGATCTAAAAGATTTGTCTGACAATATATTCTTTGAACGAAGTACCCATAGCTCTCTGTAGTATTGAATGAAAGCAGAACGATGGACATATTCACTAATGAGCTCAGGATGTAAAAGTTCAGAAGAAATGGTTTTTGCCAATCGGTCAGCAATTCTATTTTTTTGGCGGGGTATGAGTCCTTGACCCAAGATAGGTCGTTTATGTACTGGTTTGAAGAGCATGGTAATGGCTAACCAATTAGTAGCGTATCCTATTAAACCACTTACGCTTAAAATTCTAAGTAAATGTTCTAATGAATAGGAGCTATTCAGTAATATGATTTCTTGAGTTGTGAAATCCCAAAAATAACTTACAACAAAGACAACTAACACAAAAAAAGGATACCACCTGAGTCCTTGTGTGAATAGAATTTTTTTTAATCCAGTGTGATTTTTTTGTGGGCCCTGAGTTGGTAGTTCTTGGTCAGAAGAAGAGGGGAGAGTCCATTCGTTTGGCTTGGAATATTTTTTCCAATAGCGCCCAACACTCTGGCTTAATTGTTCAAAAAAATGTAACAGCACGTATTTACCAAGAAAACTAGATGGTTATCTGTTGGATGATCGCGTCCTCTTCTGTGGTCATTGTTTCTTTCTGTTTCACCGTTGAATCCTCATAACCAAGGATATGTAATAAACCGTGAACCACAATTCGTAGACACTCTGTATTAACGTCTACGTTAAACTCTGTAGATTGTTCGATAATCCTTGGTAAACAGCAGTACATAGTACCCTCTAAGGAAGGAGTAATGAGTGTATCCTTGGTTTCATTAGTATCATGATAATGAAAACTGATAATATCTGTTACATAGTCCTTTTGAAGGTACTCACGATTAATGCGTCTTATTTCTTCCTCATCGACAAGTACAATCTCAACGAATTCGATGATGCATGAATGTCGTTGTGTAAATAACTTTATTACCTTATTAATGGTACTTTCAGCAACAGGAAAATCCAGTTTTGTGGTATTGAAAAGCTGAAAATTTTTCGGATTAGACATACATTTGAGGCGTTAACAGCTAGTCCTCAAAGCTGAAATCATCATCCATTGACTCGGTTAGGGACAAGGCTATACCACACATCATCAAGTCTTCTGGAAGTTGCGTAAAATCTCCAGATTTAATTGCCTCATCCACATTGGCATATAAACTACATCCTGCTTCTTTTTCAATGATTAAACCGGACGTTTTACTTCCTGATGTACCAAAAAATGTGACTTGATGTAAAATATCACTTGCTACAAATGCCGTGCAATTATGTAGCTGGAGAAAGGTGTTACTTGCATATACGGACACCATGTTCATCGATTCACCTTGAACAAGTAAACCAAGGTGTATTTCAAGGGCTAATTTTCTGTCTGTTTCTGTATGGGTAAGTTCTAATCGAAAAACATCATCACCCAAGGGTTTTGCTTGTGTGCCCAAAACCTTAGCAATCGTTTCAATATTTTCAGATGTGAATGTATGTATCATATAGGATGTGTGATGGTTCACCACTTAAGTTGGGGTAGTATAAATTAAATTACGAAAAAATGATACTCTCGAGTCTAATCTATCTTCCTTTGTAGCTCCTGTATTTTAATTACTTAGCATGAGCTAGTTTACAATATCCCATACCTACGTACTTCTTGATCACTTTCTTCCTTGCTTAGTGGTAGGGAAGGGAATGGGGTTCCTAGTAGTAGGGAATTCACCTCTTGTGATAACTCAGATGCTTCATTTTCATTACCCGACTCGTAGAGTAAATACTGGGCAATTACTAGGTACTGTCGTATTTGTATAATTTGCTCACCAAGGCGTTGCGTTTCGTTATAAGCAGCTTGAACACTAGCCCTTAAATCACGCTGCTTTTTGACATCACCGGATCTTCTAGAGGCTTCGAATTCATTATTTAATTCGTCAAATTCTTGTTGGTACCGTTGAAAGACTTCAAAATCGTTGAGGAACTCTCTGTTAATAATAGGTCTAATCCTTTTTGCTATGGCTGCTGCCTGATCCTGAGCATTTAACTTGAGATAATTAATAGCGAATAAAGACTGAATATTATAGCTTTCTTCATCTGGTCTGAATGGTATGTTTTGCTCTGAAAAATCTAACCAATAACGAGCAGAATCTGGTTCATTTAACTCTTGATAGCGTTCAGATAACTGTAAAAACGTATACCGATAATTACTTAGCATTCGACGAATATTCTCATCAAAATAGGCATCTGGATTATTCCATTCAGTAAACGAAAAATTGCGTAAGCGCTTAGCATGAATAGCAGGATCGATATATCCCATGGTTCTTGAATTAAACCGCTTGGGTATGACACGGTAGGCTTTTCCTTCCGTTCTGAAGTAGGGTTGAAGATCTAACATACTGGATGATGAAACCGTATTTGCAAAATAAATGGGACGTAACCAATTGTTGGATTGGAGCAAATCAATAATCATCAAATCTTGAACTTGCATGTAGTAAATACCGTTTCCTTGCTGGTCGCGCCCGTACAAGCGGCCTTCCACGCGCCAACGTAATTCATCATCTAACTCTTCTACAGGTATCTCAAAGTCGACGCCTGTTTTTAGTAATTGCAAACTAGTGTCTGCCCGTACATCTATGGCTTCTTTATATTTCTGATCTTCTGAAAAGGCTACCCTTAATGCCTCTTTGTTCACAGGTATGGTAATCGTTTTTGGTTCCCATCGGTCAATGCGCGAGGTGATTTGATCAACTTGCTGGTCCGTATAACTAAAAGGTAATGGAGCTGATTCGTGTGACCACTGATTTTTAAGTTGTTTTATATACCAATCGGTGTTTAATAAACTTAGGCAAACAATTCTTACATCGGTACGAACTCCTTCTACTTCTTGTGCGTACCAAAGTGGGAAAGTATCATTATCCCCGTTCGTAAACACTATCGCGTTTGGAGCTAAGGAATTCAATAGATTTTTAGCGTAATCTGGAGCAACATAACGATTGCTTCGATCATGATCATCCCAATTCTGCGAAGCCATCCAAACAGGGGATGCAAGAAGTAGTATAACCAAGGCGGTTACACTTACGGTGTTGTTTTTTAGCTTGTTATGTATGAATTCGAGTAAGCCAGCACTTCCTAATCCTATCCAAATAGCAAATGCAAAAAAGGAGCCTACGTATGCGTAATCTCTTTCCCTTGGTTGATAGGGGGGTTGGTTCAAAAACACAATAATGGCTAGACCTGTTACAATGAATAGAACAAGTACTGCTAATGCTCGATTTCTATCGGCTTTAAAATGATATAAGACCCCTATAAGCCCGAGTAGAAGCGGGATAAAATAATACGCATTACTGGCTCGGTTTTCCGGGTACTTTTCTTCTTCAAACCCTGATTGCCAACCAGTATCTTGAATATCAGCTACTCTTCCTACGAAATTCCAATTGAAATAGCGCAAGTACATATGACGCACTTGATAGTCCCAAAAGTACTCAAAATCACTATCATATCGCGCATAATAAGATAAGTGGTTAGGTGCCTGTGAATGTCTACGTGGTAGCCAAACCTCTTTTTGCGTATTGATCTGCCCAGTTGCAGCATCATAGGAATTCCCCTTGAGTATTGGGGTGTCTCCATATTGCTCACGTTTTAAGTAGCTAACAAAGTCCTCTACGGTTTCTGGATCATTCTCGTCAACAGGGGGGTCAGCAATAGATCGGATCATAATAACAGAGTACGATGAATACCCTATTATAATCATCACATAACTAATTAGGGCTATGTTGGCAAGTCGATGCTTATGTTTCTGAGTGTAGTAAATCCCATATACCAACAGACCTATTAGCAAGAATATGAAGGTAAACGGACCAATTAACCCGTAGGAAGCATCATTAATTTTAGACGCCCAATCTGGAAGTTTTTGAATAGTTATGGGATATATCAGGAAGAATGAAAAGACTGCAATTATCCCCATTACGCCAAAACTTTTTATCTCGATGGTATCCTTCACTTTGAAGTATACGATAAGTGCTACAAAAAATATGGCAAGTAGATTAAGAAGGTGAACACCAATAGCCAATCCAAACATGTAGGCAATGAGTACCAGCCAACGTTCACTGTACGGTTTTTCATGATGCTCGGACCATTTGAGGGCTAACCACACTACAATAGCAGTAAAAAACATTGACATTGCATATACTTCAGCTTCTACCGCATTAAACCAGAATGTATCGGTAACCGCAAAGGTTAAACTGCCAATCAGAGCTCCTCCATAATGGGCGATTTTATCCCCTGATGTCCATTCATTGACATTTGGTTTAAACTCACGGATCAGCCTAACAACGATTAGGTAAAGTAGCATAACGGTAAGTGCTGAGGAAAGTACACTCATAAAGTTAATGCTTATGGCTACGTACTCTGTGGGCATAAACATAGAGAATAGCCGCCCTAAGATGGAGTATAAGGGTGCCCCCGGTGGGTGATTTACTTGGAGCCCATGTGCCACTGCAATGAATTCCCCTGCATCCCAAAAACTAGCTGTAGGAGCCATGGTTAAGCTATATATAACAAGGGAGATGAAAAAGGTAGCTAGAGCAAGCCACTTATTTGTTTTCTGATGTGAGTCAAACATTTAGTATAATCTTACAGCAATGATGATTGAAATTGGTGCAACATAAAAATAGATTGTCGCAGCCTTGTATACGTACCCTTAATGATAGGGATAGCGTTGTTTGAATCAAAACAGAACAAGGCTAATTGACATAATTTAAGATACCACAGTCTAACAATAATTTCTTATCAAAGACCGAAAAATAGATGCAAAAAATGGAAGGGAAATCTGAAGAAAAACAGCGATTTTCAACTAAATGGGGTCTAATACTTAGTGTACTTGGAATCGCCATTGGGACAGGCAATATATGGCGCTTCCCAAGAATAGCGGCTCAAAATGGAGGTGAAGCTGGAGCAGGTGCTTTTTTAGTGGCCTGGGTAAGCTTTTTATTTCTCTGGTCCATACCGCTCATTATTGCTGAATATGGAATTGGTAAGAAAGGGCGTAGAGGTATAGTTGGATCCTATGTAGCAATAGCAGGTAAAAATAAGGCTTGGATGGGCGCTTTCATAGGTCTTGTCGCTACCGCCATCATGTTTTACTATAGTGTGGTGGCCGGTTGGTGTTTGTATTATTTATCACAGTCACTTCAATCTGGACTACCTAACAGTTATGAGCAAGCGATGGGTGTATGGAATTCTTTTCATGCACAGGGAATACCCGTATTTACTCACGGAATAGTCATGCTACTGGGTTCTTGGGTAGTTATCAAAGGTATTTCATCTATAGAGAAGGTGAACAAAATATTAATCCCTCTACTTTTTACCATTTTATTGGTTTCGTTGGTTAAAGCGATAAGTTTACCAGGCTCCTGGGAGGGTATTCGATATTTATTCACCCCAGATTGGAATACGTTAACAGAGCCAAGAATATGGCTTGAAGCACTTACTCAAAATGCGTGGGATACGGGCGCAGCATGGGGGTTAATTCTTACCTATGCCGCCTATATGCGAACCCATGACCGGATTACTGTCAGTGCGTTCCAGACGGGTATTGGGAATAATGTTATCTCATTAGTGGCTGCCATCATTATTTTCTCCACGGTTTTTGGAACCTTGGGAGATAGTATGTCAAATGCTGAAATATTAAAAATAATGCAGAATTCGGGACCAGCAGGCACGGGTCTTACATTTATTTGGATGCCACAGTTATTCGCAACTATGTCTGGTGGCGGTATTTTCTCTATTTTATTTTTTCTGGGCCTAAGTTTTGCTGCATTTAGCTCTCTCTTGTCTATGATTGAGTTGGTTGTCAAAGTAGCTGTAGATGCAGGTTTTACCCGTAAAAAAGCAACTATCTTAACTGGTACAGCTGGCTTTGTGTTTGGATTACCTTCCGCTTTGAATCTTACTTTTTTTGGAAATCAAGATTTTGTTTGGGGGGTAGGTCTTATGGTTTCAGGGGCGTTTATCTCTTATGCTGTTATTCAATATGGCGCAACAAGGTTCCGAGAAGAATTAGTACATCAACCAGGGGAAACTAAACCGTTAGGTAAATGGTGGGACATTGTCATTACCTATGTAGTGCCAATTGAAGTAATCACCTTACTTGGATGGTGGATGTATTTAAGTGTCGCAGAATACGCTCCGGATGATTGGTTTAACCCACTAAGTCCATACTCATTAGCCACAATCCTAGTACAGTGGGGAATAGCCTTGCTACTGGTTCGATTGGCACAAAATAAAATTTGGCCCCATAAGGCTTAGAATCGAAAGATTTTCGCAGCAAGATTCTTTAAAACGACCATGCGTAATACTTAGAAATTACGCTCTAAGGGAAAATTGACTCGTTCAACTGCTTCTTGTTTGAATAGCCTCATACCGATGTTAAATCCAACCCATACCTGATAGTTAGCGCTTTTTATAGATGGGCTCCACACTGAATACCAGGCTAGGTCATCTACCGAACCCTCTTTAAGTATATTAAGGCTGGGGCCTGCATAGATTGAAAATTGGTTATTCGGCATCGACGAGATTAAATAGCGGTAGGTGAATTGTTTCGTATTTTGCCTATGCCATTTATCCTCCATGTATTGATATAGAGACAACTCATGGGTAACCGTCCAATTATCCTTAGAAATTCCTGAAAAACGATCTCTCATATCGAAAACAAGCCCAATAGAGCCCCCTAATTTAAACACATTGCTTTCTTGAGGAACAAATCCCACACTAATTTGATTATATAATCGGTGAGTCCCAGTTGTAAATCCCATGTCTAAGAACCCACTATCGGAGTAGCGAATGTCAACGTTTTTTCTCCCATTACCATACCAACTAACCAGGCCAATCGAAACTCCGTCAATCTCTTCAGCAACATTTACAAAACCTACGTGAAGTCCTGTTATCGTCTTTTGGATATTGACAGGACTTATAGTAAGTCCTGTCAAATCATTTGACAAAGTAGCTACTCCAGATACACTTAAACCTTCTATTTTTTTAGCAGCGTTTATTCCTCCTGTTAGTATAAGTCCTTCCATAAAATCACCACTAACATTCGCAACACTAGACATTATTAGCCCAGATTGATCTTCAGCAGATACGTTAGCAATACCTGCAATAGTTAACCCTTCTATGTCATCATTACTTATATTTGCAATACCCGCTAGGTTTAGCCCTTCGATATCTTCATTGGTCACATTAAAACCACCCGCCAAGTTAAGACCAGCTAGATCATCTTGGCTTAAATTTGCAATTCCAGCTATGTGCATCCCACTTAGTTCACCAGCACTCACATTAAGTCCTGCGGAAAGTTGCAACCCCTCCATACTAGTTTCCGAGATGTTTGCTAGTCCACTAAGTTGAAGCCCTTTCATCGGCCCTTGGGAGTAGTTGGAGAGACCAGCAATGTTCAAACCTGACATTTCTCCTAATGAAACATTACCAAGTCCTGCTATTTGAAAGCCATGAACATAGTTCGTCTCCACATTATATAACAAACCAAATTCTCGCCCATCTAAACCTCCATGAATCCCACCAACAAGATTAATCGAGTATTGTGCAGTATACTCTTGGGAGTTATTTCCATTAGTGCCTAAACTATTCAGAAATGTAACTCGCCACTTTGTATAAGATAGTGTAGAATCCCTGGACTGGTTTTCAAAATCAATTAATTCACTCGTGAAATCAGTATTATTTTGGGCGGATACTGAAGTTATAAATGGGCTCAGAAAAGCACTTAAGACAAGGGTAACAGTGCAAAAAGATATCTTGTTCATAGGATCGGATTGACTTTTGGTTCGTATAAATTATACGATTGAAATCTTTAAAAGTTCCTTATAACAATATGTTATTCAGAGTTCGTTACCGCAATGTTTGCAGAACAATGCATCCTTCTCATGGTCTTGCTTACCACATTCTACACAGCTGTGTTGCTTACGAGTGCTTTTGGTCATCTCATAGGTTACAATTCCTGTGGGTACGGCTATAATACCGTAGCCCAGTATCATAATTATGGCAGAAATAAATTGACCGAGCGGTGTAATAGGGGTTATGTCTCCAAAACCTACTGTTGAAAGGGTAACAATAGCCCAGTATATGGAAATTGGAATGTTACTAAAGCCATTTTCAGGCCCCTCAACCACATACATAATGGATCCTGCAAAGACACATATTATCACAACAGCAAACAGAAAAACGAGAATTTTCCTTCTACTTTGCCATAAAGCCTTGGTAATAAAATTAGCCTCCGATAAATAATGAGCTAGCTTTAAAATACGAAATACTCGCAGTATTCGAAGAACTCGTATGGCTATGAGGTACTGCGTACCAGGTATAAGAATGCTTAAATAGGTAGGTAGAATAGCAAGGAAATCAATAACCCCGTAAAAGCTAAACACATATTGCTTAACTTTTTTTACCGTAGCAATCCTAAGTAGATATTCCACACTAAAAAGGAGGGTAAAGAACCACTCTAATTTCCAAAGTAAATCACCGAAATTAGCTCTGATACTCCCAATACTATCCAACATTACCACCGCCACACTAAGTGCTATAGCTGCAATTAAAACAATGTCGAATAATTTACCTGCAAGGGTATCCGAACCAAATATGATTACATGTATTCGTCTTCGAAATCCCTTCTTTTCAGGAATGTTATCTAGATCAATCTTCATCCAGTAACTCATTCCACATGGTCACTTCTTTTACCTGTGATAGAAGTTCATCGGCGAATCCAATTATTTCGACTTTCTCGATGGTATCACCTTGTTGTATGTTGTTTACAACTTCTTGGTCTTCTGAACTAACTACTTGACCAAAAATAGAATGACGGTCATCTAGCCAAGGTGTTGCCACATGTGTAATAAAAAACTGACTCCCGTTGGTACCCGGACCTGCATTTGCCATGGATAATTTACCAGGCTCACTATGACGTAATGTAGGTACAAATTCGTCTTCAAAACGATAGCCAGGACCTCCTACACCAGAGCCCAGAGGACAGCCACCTTGGATCATGAAATCAGGAATTACTCGGTGGAAATGTAAGCCGTCATAAAAACCACGTAGGCTTAAATTAACGAAATTGGCCACGGTTTTTGGAGTTTGATCGGCAAATAATTCAAGATGAATAATGCCTTTAGAGGTATGAAGATTTGCTTGGATGGACATAGTTTAAAAGGATCTAGTATCGTGATTTATGGTTAATCGATAAGATAAGATAATCTTAACAACATGTATATAGAGTCTATGCCAGGGTTTTGCTCCCCAGTTTGTGCATTTGAAATATGATGGAACGCTCCCCCAAACGAAATCACATATTGTTTCCCTAATGCCTGCTCAATAGTGGATTGCAACTCAAAATTGAAATTTAGGCGGCGACCTTTGTCCGTTGGAAAGGTATAAGGCATAATAGTAAATCCACCATACACCGTATTTCGCAGGCGAGTTGTTTTGTTAAGTTGAACAGTTGAACTTAACCCAAGGGGATCCAAAGACCAGCCTCGAATAGTATCCAAGCTTCCACCGGCATCGCGCTTGGAATAAGTGTACTCTGAGATGGGGTGAAGACGTGCGCTAACGTTTAAGTAGCTTCCAAAAATGCGAACAGTATAAGCCGATATATACCCAATACTGGCTCTCTGTGAAGAGGAATAGGGGGTTTTACCCAAAAAGATGTATGAGGTTGGGGAATGCGAATATCCTACAAAAAAAACCTGATTCACTGGTCTTAGCGTTTCAGCGATGCTCGAGCTGTTTATGGTCTCCTGTGCATTCACCCTGGTTGATATATACCCAACTAAAACAACACAAATAGCTCTTATAAGTAATTTCTTAACGAATGAAATCACTTGCATTTATTCATTCCTTGGTTGTTCACAAAAGAATATATCCTCATTTTTTTTTCTTCAATTGAAACACCCGATGGATGGCAAAACCTAAACGAATATCGCCCTCCCAGAAGGAATCTGAGGTCTGTTTGACGATGTATTGTTCCGTAAAAAGATAACCTGATTGTAAGAATAATTGGAACACATGTCCACCTGTCTCAATCTCGTAACCAAAGGCCCAATGATGAATGGCTTTCGGATCAGAAAGTATAGGAACGGTCTCAAACGAAAGTGAATTTCGTTCATTTAATTGCAACCTTCCCAAAAATAGGGTGCTAAATACGGTGTGTTGAAGAGAGCTATTATCTTGTGATATAAGTGTGTTAAAATGAGACAAAGATGGACTCAATTGCAGGGTAATTTTTCGTCCAAATTGACGGGCAACCATTAGGCTACTGTGGTAGCTAAGCCGCTCGGTGAAGCTATAGTTAAACCGACGTTCTTCCAATGTTTCAAGCGCAGTATTCAGGTAAAATCCGACGCTCACAGGTCGGCTATCTGAACTATTTTGTCGATAGGGCATCCACTTAAAACGCAGATCAAATACATCGTCTACACTTGTCCTGCCAATTCCTAGACTTAAATTCTGCGCAATACCAACATCTAAGCCAAGATGAACCGCAGCATTATTATCTAGACCAAACAAATCACCCCAACCACTACGAATACTCCCAAATGAATGCGATATAGCACTTTGTATTTCCCCCTTAGGTACAATACTCACGGTTTGAGCTGTCACCAATGAAGTACTAAGGAATAGTTCAGGATCGGGAAGATTCTCAATCGAACGCTTGCGTTCCATTTGAGCTTGTGTTGATTCTACTACTAGTAGTAAAAGGAAGGTGCAAAAAATTGATTTCATATCATATGAGAATGAAATAGGATTAAAAATAGCATTCATTTATTGTTTTTCTAGCCGTATATCGATTGATACTTTTTGGATTTGGTCGACTTTAACTATTAACAAGGAGGGAGGTACTATATCAAAATCATCCAGTCGAATCTCCCAATTGGCTTTTAGATGTAGGGCATTCTGTTCAACGGTAATTTCACCCTCTACATCAATCTCCCGGGTTACCCCGTGAATGCTAAAATTACCTCGGGTTCTAATCGTTTGTGGGCTTAAATTTGTTAGATCTACACTATCCAAAAGACTTCCGTAGTATTCAGCAAAGGGAAATTTCTTTGTTTCGAGAGTTAACCTCATGTCTTTATCACGTTTTTTAATACCACTATCCAGGGTCTCCAAATCCAAATAAAAATCAACCGAATTATCGGTGAAGTTGATAAGCCCCGTCAACTGCTTACTTGTACCCGTAAATTCATATAAGGGAACACTAGAAGTGAAATTAGCTGTGCCGTTTTCGGCATAGTAGCTTTGCGCCAAAAGTGGAATTGGAAAGCATACAAGTACAAGAACCCATGCGAGGTACCAGTAAGCGCTCGATTTAATTGTTTTTAGCACCTTCATTGATCCATGTTTTAATGATTTCTATTTCATCACCCGTTAAATACGGTCCCCCAGTAGGCATTTGTTGAAGCTGAAATTGCGGTCGTTCTAATAAGACATCATATAAACCGCTATTTTCTGCGTCCCCTGGAACCACGACCTTTTCCTTCCAATTATTGCCCGTATTATTTATAACTGCATCATAGCTATGTAAATTTATTCCCGCGGTATTTCCATGACAAGAGACACAATAGTGCTGTAATATAGGCTGTACCTCAGCTCGAAAGGATACATTTTGTACTTGTTCACCAGTAATTTCTTCGATATTTGTCATACAATGTAGACTTAGTAAGCCGAATATGACAATGACTGTAGTAAAATGAACGCTAAACATGTATGTACCAAATGGAATCATTGACTCATTCATACTTGTTCTGGAATAGTTACTTGTTTGAAGGACTTTATTATTTTGTTCACCATTGTATTGCGGTATATCACCATCTTAACCATTACATTCTATACCATTAAATATACTTAATCGATTACATAAACCATCAACTAACATCCGAAGCTCGTTATGGAAAAAGAATCTGCTAAACTATTACTTCGTGAATACATTACAACAAATTCTCTGATAAATCATTCACACATGGTTGCGATAGCCATGCAGGCATACGCCCAAAAACAAAATAAAGACGAGAAAAGCATTCACGATTGGTGGTTGTGTGGTTTATTACATGATATCGACTGGGAAGCCTATCCAGATCAGCACCCAAACTATGCGGTAGAGCACATATTACCTAAAATTGAGGTCACCGATGAGATAAAACATGCCATTTTAGCTCATGCCCCTGAGCGTACGGGTATACTAGCTGAGTCCGAAATGGATTGCTATTTATTTGCTTGTGATGAGTTATCTGGATTTATACATGCGGTGTCTTTATTGCGACCCACAGGGTATGAAGGAATGAAGGTTAAATCGGTTACAAAAAAGTTAAAAACTCCAAATTTTGCTGCGAATGTCTCACGTGACGATATATATAAAGGAGTGGAGCTCATCGGAACCACCTTAGCCGATCATATACTTTTTCTGATTGATGTATTTCAAAAAGCTAAGGAGAAACATCTCATTGAATAAATTATTTAGATTATCTTGGTATCGTTTTGCAATTCCTTACTATTTGAACTCATTCATCGTATAAATCGAACAATTTATGAACTCCTTTGTACTTCAGTTATTATTTTTTTTCGCTTCCTTTTTATTGGTGTTCACACCTAGAAATTATCTGCTACACTCAGATAGTTACATCGAAGAATCACTTCCTACTGAAGATGGTATATCATTATATATTGAGCGCTCACAACCAATGGATAGTGTATTTAACACATTGACAAAAAAGGGCGTAACCATAGACCCTGAAATCTTTAATTGGGCTAGGCGTTTATCGGGCTGGAGATCGGTACCGAGAGGTCATTACCTAATAAACAATAATGGTTCGTTGGATCAATTGTTGGAAAAACTTGGAAGGGGTTTGCAAGATCCAATAACATTGACTGTACTACCTGGGCAGAATGTTCAATCAATAGTTCAGCAATTAGAAAAGCAGAGCATCTATCAACAGGATGATTTTTTCGAGGCTCTAAATGATAATAACTGGTTAGCTACGGTTAATTCTGATACTTCCCGAGTAATTGGGCAATTGTATCCAGAAACATATCTAGTGTATTGGACAGATCAGCCCAAAAAGATCATCGGTCGCTTAATTAAGGAGAATACTAAAGCGTTATCTACCCTGATTGAGGGGGAGCCGTTCACATCGACCCGATGGGAGGAGGTGATAATTATGGCTTCGATTATTGAATGGGAGTATAAATTTGAAGAGGAGAAAAAAAGGATAGGGGGGCTTTATTGGAATCGATTGAATAGTAATATGAGGCTACAAGCAGATCCAACAGTAAATTTTGCGTTGGGCGAACGAAGAAGATTGTTGTACAGAGACTACAGTTTCGAGCATCCATACAATACGTATCAAATTAATGGCTTACCTCCGGGACCCATCACTAATCCATCCTATACTAGTTTAGAGGCAGCAGCTCGGCCGGAACGTCATGACTATCTGTATATGGTAGCGAGTCCTGAAGGCACTCATACCTTTAGTACCAGTTATGAGGATCATCAGAAGGCAAGTAAAATCTGGAGAGACTGGATTCAAGAGCAGTATCGAATCAAAAGGCAACGAGAACAATCAACGCCTTAGTAGAGCTAGTTATCTTCATTTTGGGTAGATAAAGAGGGGAAATGCTGGATAAAAACGGATGAATTTATGTGCGTGTTGCGGAAATCGATTGTGAAAGCGTGCCCTTTATAGGGTGAAGAAGTTTTTATACGATTTTTTAAGGCCTTAGCATTCTTAACTGCGTAAAGTTCGCGCATAACATAATGCGCTACATCGTACCCTATATAACTAAAATTGGTGGGTGTGCTACCATAGCGAATTTCGTATGATGTAGTAAATTGTTGGGTCTTGGTTTGAGTGGTGTCAACGGCGTACCCTCTACTGAAATGTACATCGGTTTCTGGTAGTCTGGAGGAATTAATGGTTACACCTCCCCATTCTTCGGACCCTAAAATATCTATGGTACTTTGCATAGCTTCTAAGTCTGTAAGTAGGGATTCGATAAGAGTTTGAGCAATAGTCCCTGTAAATGGGGCGTAAACCGCGTCAATGATGGTTACGCTATCTAAGGTATCGGTGGAGAAATATTGCGTGAAATCTGTGATTCCATACCCTCGTTCTTCAAGATTTTCTATAAAGTCGTACGCTACAAAAGCTCCTAGTCGTTCTGACTCTCTGAGAAACGAGTGGGCTGCTGCTTCCCCTAAGCTCCCTTTTTCTGCCAGAATACCTAGTGTATCAAAGCCAAGGGTTTCTACTGCGTATCTAGCTAAAATAGCCCCCTGGGAACTAAAACTAGGATTCACTTGAAACATATAATTATTGTGTAGATCTAGACTATCGGCATTGGCTAGGGGTAAAAATAGTGGGATCTCAAATTCTTCTGCCAACGGGGCATAGAGAGGGGCTTCGTTTGAGAACAATGGACCAATAATAGCATTCACGCGATCACCTATAACTAAGGAAGAAATTTGGGTATGAGCAAAATGTTCACCTTCTGAATATTCAGTATCTACCTGCTTGGCCGATGAGAGGGTATCAGTGGTCGATTTATAGATAAGGAACATCTTTGCGTCTGGTGTGTTGGCATTGAATTCTTCTGCTGCAAAGGACATACCTCTGTATAAATCTTGAACTATGGCATATCTAGGGTCTTCTACTGAAAAGGTGGGTAAGAGTACTCCTAAACGATAATGAAACCCATCTGGTGCACCAAACTGTTTAGTCGGATTATATCTACTTCGGTATTGAATTGGTGTGGATAATTGCCGTTCAATTCTACTTAGAATCAGGTTATTACTCTCACCTGATGCTAAAGCCAGTTGTTGTAACTCGGAATAAAAGGTTTTGGCAAGCTCATATGGTATACCGTACATAAGCTCTTCAAGTATACTGGCTTTAAGCTCAAACGGATAATTATTAGTGAATAATTGGGCTAATGATGAAGGACTCAAGAATGAAAAAATATCCTCCAAAAACATTGCAGCTCTTCGTTTTTGATCTGAGGTCGATGTAGAACGAATGGATAAATCAAATGCCTGCTCTAAAGCGCTAGCATAATTACCGAGATGGAATAGCACTCTAGACTGGGCTAAACTTGCCTCGGTACTCCACCAAAGGGACTGCTCAGAATTCGAAGAGTTGACCAACGATGATAAGAGTAGTAGGGCTTGATTGTATTGACCTAAACGTACATAACTGCTAGCGAGGTAATAATATTCTGCATCGGTAACTGGAGAAGAGTATTGTTGTAGTATAACACTATCTAAACCCTGTTCATAAAGTGATAGTAATTCCTGATTCTGAGATAGTGAGGGGACTGTTTGAGCATGAACCCGTTGAAGTGGTAAAACCGTCACTAATACCGATGAAAGTGCAATCAGTAACAAATAAACAACCGATTGATTCATAGTTAAACCCATTTTCCTTTCTTATCCATTATTCCCATTCAATAGTGGCAGGTGGTTTGGAACTGATATCATAGACCACCCGGTTAACTCCGTTAACTTCATTGATAATGCGATTCGATACTTCTGCCAAAAACTCATAAGGTAGGTGTGCCCAATCTGCGGTCATACCGTCGGTAGAGGTTACTGCTCTCAATGCAATGGTGTACTCATAGGTTCTTTCATCGCCCATAACACCCACACTTTGTACTGGTAAAAGTACCGCTAGTGCTTGCCAAGTCTCCTTATACAAAGCAGATTCAACTAGTGCTTCTATAAAAATTGCATCGGATTCCCTTAATATATGCAACTTCTCACGACTAAGCTCTCCAACCACACGGATTCCTAAGCCAGGTCCTGGGAATGGATGCCTGTCGATAAAATGATCGGGAATGCCCAAAGCTCGACCAACTACGCGGACCTCATCTTTAAATAACTCACGAACTGGTTCAATGAGTTGGAGTTTCATCTTATCAGGTAAACCACCCACATTATGATGTGATTTAATGGTGGCTGAAGGTCCTTTAAAAGAGACACTCTCTATAACATCGGGGTAAAGGGTCCCTTGTGCTAAATATTTAAAGGCATCGATATTTTTCACCTCTTGGTCAAAAACATCGATAAAGGTTTTACCAATAATTTTTCTTTTTTCCTCTGGATCGGAAACACCTGTTAATCGGTCTAAAAATAGTTCAGACGCATCAACTCCTTTCACAGGTAAATGAAGTTCTTCTTTATAGAGTCGTAGAACACGTTCAAATTCATCTTTTCTCAATAAGCCATTGTCTACAAATACACATAATAACTGATCACCTATTGCTTTGTGCAGAAGCGTTGCAACTACGGTAGAATCTACACCGCCTGACAATGCGCACAGTACCTTATCCTTGCCAACTTTACTTCTAATGGCTTCGGTTTGTTCTTCAATGAAAGAAGAAGCAGTCCAATCCCCAACTAACCCACAGATACCAAGTGCAAAATTCGAGAGTAATTGAGTTCCATATTCCGTGTGCGCTACTTCTGGATGAAATTGAACTCCATAGATTGGTTTAGAACGATGCTTAATGGCAGCAACATGAGCATTCTTAGTTTGAGCTATGATCTCAAGATCTGAATCTACCTCTTCAATGTGATCGCCATGCGACATCCATACGACTGAGTTCTGAGGAATATCTTTAAGTAAGTCTTGTCCCTCATTAATAACCAAATGAGCTCGTCCATATTCTCTCTTTTCCGCACGTTCAACCGATCCGGGTTTTAAGGTGTGAGAGAGTAGTTGGAGACCATAACAAATACCTAAAATAGGAGTGTCAAACTCTAAAATTTCAGGCTGAAGGTGGGGTGCACCATCATCGTTTACACTCATTGGACCACCTGAGAGAATGATACCGGAGGGTTGAGGTGTTGAAACCTGAGCTAAATCGACATTGTACGGGTGTATTTCACAGTAGACATTGAGTTCCCTAAGTCGCCTAGCTATGAGCTGGGTGAGTTGGGACCCGTAGTCTAAAATTAGAATCCATTCATTGTGACGGCTCATGCTTTTAAATAAGTGCTTGATAGGCTTCAGAATCTAACAATTCAGCTTTTTGATCAGGATTCGAGATGGAAATTTTGATCATCCAACCCTGACCATAGGGATCGTCATTCACTAATTCAGGTTCGTCTTCAAGAGCTTCGTTAATTTCAATGATTTCTCCATCTAAGGGAGCATAGAGATCGGACACTGTTTTTACAGCTTCAACAGTACCAAAAGTATCTTCTTTTTCACATACATCACCCACATCATTTAACTCGACAAAAACTATATCTCCCAATTCGCCTTGTGCGAAATCAGTTATGCCAATAGTGGCTGTACCATCATCATGAATATGAATCCATTCATGATCCTTGGTGTAAAATAGATGACTTGGTGTACTCATATGGTTCTATTATTTTATGATTAGGCGGTTTGTTCGACCTTATAGGTAAAAGTAGTTTCTAAATATTTGGTGCTAACAGATCCTTTATTGAAGTTAGGATCGTCCATTAACTGTATGTGATAGGGAATGGTTGTTTTGACTCCCTCTATGATAAACTCTTGTAGTGCTCTACGCATCTTTATGATCGCCTCTGGTCTTGTCTTAGCAGTAACGATAAGTTTTGCAATCATTGAATCATAATAAGGTGGAATCCGGTAGCCTGAATAGACATGGGTGTCTAGTCGAACGCCTTGCCCTCCTGGTGGATGGAAGACCGTTATTTCACCAGCAGAGGGTCGAAAATTAAATTCAGGGTCCTCTGCATTTATTCGGCATTCTATGGAGTGACCAGACAAGTTGACTTGATAATCGGCGACAGACGTTCCAGCGGCCACCTTAATTTGTTCTTCGATCAAGTCATATCCAGTAATTTGTTCGGTCACAGGGTGCTCAACTTGTATTCTCGTATTCATTTCCATAAAGTAGAAATTGAGGTCATCATCAACCAGAAATTCTACTGTACCCGCACCCTCATATTGAACTGAAAGGGCTGCATTTATCGCAGCCCGCCCCATTTTTTCTCGCAAAGCGGGCGTTACAAGGGGAGAGGGAGCTTCTTCCAGGATTTTTTGATGCCTACGTTGTAACGAACAATCTCTTTCCCCGAGAGAAATAGCATGGCCGTGTTGATCGGCTAGAACCTGTATTTCGACATGATGTGGATTTTGAACAAAGCGCTCAATATAAACAGCTGCATTGTTGAACGCTGTTTCGGCTTCATTACGACACATTTCAAAGTTCTTTTGGAGTTCAGAGGCATCTAATACCACCCTCATTCCGCGTCCACCACCCCCTGCAGAGGCTTTAACAATTACGGGAAAACCTATTTCGTCACAAACTGTTTTGGCGTCTCCGTAACAGGTAACTACTCCATCACTACCGGGAACAACAGGAACTTCATTATTGATCATCGTTGCTTTGGCAACGGCTTTATCACCCATGGAAGAAATAGCCTCGGGTGAAGGACCAATAAATTTAATATTATGCTCTTCACAAATTCTAGAGAATTCGGCATTTTCTGCTAGAAATCCATATCCGGGGTGAATAGCATCTGCATTTGTAATTTCTGCAGCTGCTAATATAGAAGGGATTTTTAAATAACTTTCTTTACTTGAGGCAGGCCCAATACACACCGCTTCGTCTGCAAACTTAACGTGTAAACTGTCTTTGTCTGCAGTCGAGTAAACGGCAACGGTCGGGATACCCATTTCTTTGCACGTACGAATAATGCGTAGGGCTATTTCACCTCTATTCGCAATTAAGATTTTGTTAAACATGTAAACTAGTCTTTAGATATTGAAAACAGTGGTTGACCAAATTCCACCGGTGTCCCATCTGAAACTAATATTTCGGTTATTGTGCCAGAACAGTCTGATTCAATTTCATTCATAATCTTCATCGCCTCAATAATACAAAGCGTTTGACCGGATTGAACCTTATCACCCACTTTCACAAAGGGGTCCGAATCAGGCGAAGGTGCTTGATAAAAGGTACCTACAATCGGTGCTTCAATGGTATTTGAAGGAGTGGTAGTTGGACCCGCCGTGAACGAAGATTCTGTGTTTTGAGTGACAGCCTGAGCGGTTGATTGAGGAGCCTGAGCAATCATTGGTTGGGTATAACTGATCTGAGATGTTTCAGATTGTTTTTTTACTTTTATTTTGAAATCGCCTTCTTCGATGGCTACTTCGTTTACATCGCTGGCTGCGATAAGGTCTATTATCTTTTTTACTAGTTTTAAATCCATAATAAGTAGTTAGCTCTTTCTAAATTAATGTAGGAGGTAGGTAAAACGACCTAATAGATTATTAGATTCGTGCAATACCAAGCATTTTTTTTTGACGACTATTTTGATGAGTATGTTGTTTTATATAGCCTTAGTTCAGTGGTTCGTTCTATTTAGCTCGTTCTAAGTAGGTTCCAGTTCTTGTATCTACTTTGATTAACTCGCCTTCATTTACAAATAAAGGCACATTAACCACCGCGCCTGATTCTAATGTTGCTGGCTTAGACCCACCTTGAGCAGTGTCACCTTTAACGCCTGGGTCTGTTTGTTCTACTTTTAATACTAAATGAGCCGGAGGTTCTGCATAAAGCACTTGCTCATCATCTGCATTGAACAAAATAGTACAGTTCTGTCCTTCGATTAAAAATTCTTTGCGTTCTACTTGATGAGGGAAAACAGGAATTTGCTCAAAGGTAGCATTATTCATGAAATAGTAAGACTCGCCATCGTTGTATAAGTATTGATATTCCCTGGTTTCAACCCTGACAGCTTCTGTTTTTTCGCCAGAACGCCATGTTTTATCAATATTTTTGTCGTTAACTATTCCTTTTAATTTAGTCCGGACGAAAGCGGGCCCTTTACCGGGTTTTACGTGTTGAAATTCAGTAATGGCATATAACACACCATCCATATTTAAAACCATTCCGTTGCGGAAATCGGCAGTCGATACTTTGGACATCTAATAGTATTGGGTTGATGGATATACAAAAATAAAGCTACTTAACCTGAGTAACAAGTTTTAAGCAAATTAAACTATTTATAGAAAGTTGCTAATGATGTTGTACGCTATAGCGGCAGGGCAGATTACATAGAGAAAAACGGGCCAAACTTTTGCAAATAAACTTTGTTTGATGGTAGGGAAGCCGTGTTCCAACTCATTTATAGCTTCTTCTTTTTTCCAGACAAAAGCTATAAATAAACAGATAAGTAATCCCCCTATAGGTAAGCCTAAGTCGCTAAAAATATAACTGAAACTACCTATTAAACTAGTCTGAAAGGCAATAATTATTGAAATAAAGGTTACTCCCAGTCCTACTAACCACGCCGCTTTAGATCGTTCCATTTGGTGTTCGTCTATGACATAAGACACAGGAACTTCTAATAATGAAATAGTAGATGTGAGTGCGGCTATGCTTAATAATAAGAAAAATACAACCCCTAGAGTTACCCCCACAAAGCCCCCAATAGTATGAAATAGAGCTGGTAAAATCTGAAATACTAAATCAGTACTAGACGCAAGCTGATCACCCACGAAAATTTCTATTCCAGCGCTTCTGGCCACATACATAGCTGGTATGATGAGTAAACCTGCTAAAAAAGCAATTCCTACATCAGCCAGTGTGACAAAAGCGGCTACCTGAGGTATGTTTTCTTTTTTACTCAGATAAGAGCCATAGGTGATGAGCGCGCCCATTCCTAAAGACAGGGAGAAGAAGGCTTGACCCATCGCTGAAAAGATTAAATCCGTGGTAATACGTGAAAAGTCTGGTAATAAATATTCTCTAACCCCATCCATAGCACCATCCTGGGTGAGAACGTAAAGGATCATAATGACGATAATCCCAATGAGAAGAGGCATCATGGTCTTAGTTGCCTTCTCAATACCATCACTAACACCTCCTGTGATAATCTTAATGGTAGCCAGCATGAATATGACTGCCAATAAGGCATTTTTCCAGCCGTTTCCTGTATCGGTCAGTAAATCGGCCATTTGAGTCCATCCAAGGAAATAAAATATTTCTTCAAATGCATATCCAAATGCCCAACCAGCGATAACGGAATAGAAGGAGAGGATCATCACTCCACAAATGACGCCCCACAACCCAACTAAAGGAAAAAATTTGTTACTACTTAAGGCTTTAAATGCTCCTACAGGATTACGTCTAGAAGCTCGACCTATGCTTAATTCGGCTACCATTACAGGAAAACCAATTAAAAAAGTACATAGCAAATAAATGATTAAGTAAGCGGCACCACCTTCAGTAGCTACTTTTGTTGGGAAGCCCCATATATTTCCTAATCCAACGGCAGATCCAGCCGCCGCCAAAATAAAACCTAATCTAGAATTCCAGGATCCTCTTTCTGTAGATGTTTGTATAGCCAATGTAGACTCCTATTTTAAAATGGTTGTGCTGAAAATACTTTAGTTAGCGCTGTCTTGCAATGTAGAAATTTCTGATAAAAAGTGTGTAGTCTACCATTTACTGCTTTTGGCGAAGTAGGATACCCGAGGAATAGGGTACCAAATAGGAGGACTCCACATATTCTCCATCGGGTACAAGTTCATCCGTTATTAATACCTCCCATTTACCTTCGGGTAAAATAATTTCATGGGATTGGGTTCTGTTGCAGTTAATGGATATAAAATAAGAGTATGGACTATCAACCGAATGGCCATCAATAGAAAAGGTTATGTGTAATGGATCTTGATAGACCTTGAACACAATAGCTTCGGGAGCGGAATTTTTTAGGGCTTTATGTTCGTTTCTAATTTCAATGAGTCGTTTATAATAAGTGAACAGCTCCATCGAACGGTCTTTTTCATCAAAATTAAGGTAATTCACATCACTATCTTTGTTGTAAGAATCATGATCGTAGGTTGTACCTTGGTTTTCATTAGAAGCTATCGCTTTACTTCTTGCCCATTCCTGCCCCGCGTGTATCATACAGATTCCTTGACTTACAAATAGCATAAACCCAGCTAATTTTTGCAAACGAATCACTTCTTGTTCGATCCCACCTTCGATATCATGCTCTGCTTCTTGTTCATGGTCTTGTTGATGATGATGACGATCATGTTTTAGTGCAGTACGTATGAAATCACCTAATGTATACCCATCATGACTCTCCACATAATTAACCGAATGGGATGAGTGATGAAACAAACCATGTTCCTCTGCTAATAAAGTACCTCTAAAAAGGTTTTCTATGGTATATCGGTGTATACCTTGAGGCCATTCACCAAACAAGATTCCTCGTTGATGCACTGGATCGTAGCCTTTAAAAGTATTTCGTAATGTATCATTCCATGATGGCCAGTTACGCTCAGAAAACCCAGTTGGTTTGTATTCGCCACCCCATGGCTCTGCAATTAGCATAACACCTGGGTGGATAGAGCGGGCCAATTCAGTCAACTCATCTATACATGACCAGTCCAATATGCCGGCTAAATCGAACCGAAATCCATCTACTTTATATTCCGTTAACCAATGTTTAACCGAAGAGAAAATCAGTTGTTTGGTTGCTTCTTTGGTTGTATCTAAATCATTACCTGTCCAAGAATCATTGAGGTAATTACCCTGATGATCCAATCGATAATATCCACCTTTATCGGAATATTTTAATGGATTTAAATCATATTGGGAAGCATGATTATACACCACATCCATAATCACCGCAATACCTTCCAAATGACATGCTTTTATTAGGGATTTTAATTCATACTCAGCACTTGGATTTGTTCCGACAAGAGCCATAGGGTCTGTTTTAGCCCCTGATGCATACAAAGTTTCCGGAGCATGAAAGAACGAGGTCATATAGCCCCAATAATTAACAGAGGTAGGGTTCCATGTGTTCTTTAAACCACTTTCAATCCGCTGTTGAAAGGGTGGTTCATAATACGCAAATTTCTGAAGGGGTAAGAACTCCACAGCGTTTACCCCTAACTGCTTGAGATGATGCAAGCCACCTTTTCTAGCCTCAATAAAGTCTAGGTAGGCTCCTTGATTTTCCGCTTTTGCAGATGGGTGTGCTACCAAATCTTTTATATGAGCTTCATATATGATTAAATCACTTGGATTTTCGAACAAGACTTGTGTGCTTTCACTCCAATCAAATGGGGTAGGGCGTTTGATTAAGGCCTTATAAAACCCTAAATAATGATTGGTATTTGCTACATAAAGAGCATATGGATCCGCTATTTCAAACTTAGATGCTTCAAAAAAGGCCGAATTAGTTGGGCTCTGAATTGAATAGGTGTACCAACAATTTTCCCAGTCAAATCCCATTTCTACATGCTGCCAGATACCTTCGCTAGAACGTTGCATAGGTAATCTAATGAGAGCATCCTGATCATATTCACGGTATATGCATAAATTCACTTGATCAGCCAATGGAGATTGAAGGGCAAACCGTATACCATCTTCATGAAAGGTACACCCGAGTTTGTATGGAAAGTTGGCAGGCAAAATTATGGTCTATTGATCCCGTTTTATGATAGAATGCTACCTTTTTCTGCCTGGCTTTCTACGAAATGTAATCGACCTTCAGGTGACTCAGCCATGACTATCATACCCTGGCTTTCAATGCCCATAATAGTTCGACTTTCCAAATTACATACCACCGTTACTTTCTGACCAATCACCGTGTCTTTATCCACGTGTTTTTTAATGCCAGAAAGTATGGTTCGTATTTCTACCCCAATATCTACCTTAAATGCCAATAATTTGTTCGATTTAGGAACTTCTTTTACCTCAACTATAACTCCAACTCTTAGGTCTAGATTCAAAAAATCATCAAATTGAATGGGTGATTTTAGGGCCGGATAATCCACGGTTGATTCCGTTGATAGGTCTTTTAAGCTGTTTTGCAATTTGTCCAATTCTAGTTGAATTGACTCATCTTCAATTTTTTGGAATAACAAGGTAGCTACTTGCAGGGATTGCCCAACAGTTAGCATTGAAGCGGAGATTTCAGACCATTTTGTGGAATCAGACAATCCTATTTGATGCCTTAGCATCTTCATACTTTCAGGTAAGATAGGCTCCATTAAAACCGATAAGGCGGCAACCACTTGAATACTGACATGAAGAGAGTTAAAACAGGCTGTTTCGTTTGTCTTACGTGTTTTCCAGGGTTCGGTGTCCGTAAAATATTTGTTAGCCAAGCGAGCTAACTGCATACCTTCTTGTACGACTTCCCTAAATCGGAAATGCTCGTATGCGAATTCAATTTTTTGCCTCTGAGTATCTATAGCTCCGAGCATTTTTACATCAATAGGTTGGGGGTCAACCAAAGGAGGCACCATAGAATTGGCATATTTTTCAATAAAACTACTAGCGCGGTTTACAAAATTCCCAAATACAGCAACTAACTCATTATTTACCCGGTTTTGAAAATCTTTCCAAGAAAAATCTGAATCCTTAGATTCCGGTAGAGTCACTCCTAAAGCGTATCTTAGGTAATCGGCTTCAAAATGCTCTAAATAATCGTGTAACCAAACGGCCCAACCCCTTGATGTGGACAATTTTTTACCTTCCAGATTCAAAAATTCATTGGCCGGTACATTTTCAGGAAGTATGAAATTACCGTGTTCCATGAGTACAATGGGGAACATGATGCAGTGAAAGACAATATTATCTTTACCTATGAAATGATATAGTTTAGCTTCATCATTCTTCCAATATTTTTTCCATGCTTCAGGATTATTGGATTGTTGGGCCCATTCTTTGGTAGCGGATATATATCCTATAGGGGCCTCAAACCAAACATAGAGTACTTTACCATCAGCACCTTCTAAAGGGACTGGAACTCCCCAATTGAGATCTCTAGTAGCCGCTCTATCATTTAAACCTTCTTGCAACCAACTCTTTATCTGTCCCATTACGTTGGGTTTCCAATGCTCACGTGTCTTAATCCACGACTCAAGCTTATCCTGCATTTCTCCCAACGGCATGTACCAATGTTGGGTTTCTTTGCGAACGGGTGTTTCCCCACTTAGTGCGCTAACTGGATTTATTAGCTCTGTTGGATTTAGGCTGTTACCACATTTTTCACATTGATCTCCGTAAGCTTCACCATACCCACAGTTGGGACATTCTCCTTTAACGTACCTATCTGGCAAAAACATTTGAGTTGATTCATCATAAAATAACTCTTCAGACTTTAATTTAAAGAAGCCTTTTTCATATAATTCAGTGAAAATTTCTTGAGAGATTTCATGATGAACGGCACTGCTGGTTCGTCCGTAATAATCAAATGAGATGCCCATTTTTTGAAAGGTATCTTTATTCCATTCGTGATATCGATCAACAATATCCTGAGGTGAAACTCCTTCTTTTTCAGCTGCAATAGTAATGGGCACTCCATGTTCATCTGAACCACAAATGAATAATACATCCTCACCTTTTAATCTATTGTAGCGTACAAAAAAGTCCGCAGTCAAATAAGCGCCAGCTAAATGGCCTAGGTGCAAAGGTCCATTTGCATATGGAAGAGCAGAGGTGACAATAATTGGGGAAGAATCAGTAGACATAATGTATTTTTTTACTCGATCATAAAGATAAGGAAGCTAAGGGTAAATATGGAAATTAGTCCAAGTAGGATTCAATTTCTAAGGAATATTCTGTCGATAGTTGCCTAAAGAGTTCTATGCGATACCTTGGGAGCTGAGCCTTACCTAAGGCTAAATCTTGAATTACTCTGTTACTTAAAATGTATGATTGTACATTTTTTCCATAAAGCTTCACTAAGGCGTCCTTTAATGTGCCAAAGACCTTCTTTTTGGCTTCCTTGATTACTTTTTGGTCTTTTTTTAATTCCTCATATTCATCAGGTGTTAGGGGAGAATTAGCTGGTTTAGTCGAATCCAAACCCAATGTAATAGCTTCTTCTATAGACGAAGATAGCTGTTGTGATATTACCGCCTGAATTGAACTATTTCTCAAACTATAATGCACGGCCCGTTCATTCTTCCAGTTGTTGACTAGCGCATGTTTTTGGGTTAATAATTTCAGAAAGTGATTATCTATGATCTGAAAAGGTGGCTTTCCCATATTTTTTGCCTGTAGATCTCTCCATTCAAATAGTTTTTTAAAGGTATAGCCTTGTATTTCATTTAGGCCATCTAAATCTTTAGGTTTTACATTAATCTTATTGAGGTTCTCAGGTTGATTACTTTCAACTGAGTATAACCAATCATTTTCTTGTTCAAACCAACTATATCGATTTTTTGAATGCAATTCTTCAATTACAGAATCTCGGAGCTCAAATAAGTACAAAACGTCTTCGGATGCATATTGCAATTGTTTAGCCGAAAGGGGTCGGATTAACCAATTACTTGTTTGACTCGACTTACTTGTTTGAACACCAAGTCGAGATGATATTTGATTCACTAAAGACTGCTTAGCTTCATTAATCAAGCTTAGTCCAACATCTAAATCTCGAATGGTTGTAATATGGCAACCCAGTGAATTCAATAGGCGAAAATCTTCCCCAAATGAAAAACATATGATAGAATGTTTTGGGTCTTCTAAATAGGTGTAAAATTCTTTTAGGTTATTCTCAAGTAGTAATGGATCAATAATATAACAAGTAGATTGCACCCTGCATTGTATTAAGCAGAGTTGAAATCCGTACCCGTATCGATTTCTATCAAACTCTAAATCTAGGGCTATTTCATTAACCTGATTCAGTTCTGTCAGGAAAGCGTTATAAGCGGGAAGGGTGTCAAGATATTGAACAGAATGTGACTTAGTCATTAGAATCCTTGAGGCTATGAGAGAGGAGCCAGTTATATAACTCATCTCCTGAATAGACTCTTTTCCAAGCATCATGGCCAAGATCTTCATGAATAGTGAATTGCATTTTTGTGTGCCCCAATGATTCTAGCATCGCCATTCCTTTGTAAAAATATTTCTTTTCGACGGTGAGATCTTTACCACCTGCAAATACCCAAATGGGTAGATTATGCTTTGCAATGGGTGGAATAATTTGAGGATGGCCCCATGCTACAACCGGTGCAATTGCAGCAAATTTGTTGGGATGTTTACTGCCCATGTACCAAGTCCCAAAACCACCATAACTAAGCCCCGTTACATATACTCTGTTTGGATCTATTTGTAGTTCATTTAGGCTAGTATCGAGGATAGCTAACAAATCATTCTCCACGCGATTCCAACCATCACTGAAAAATGGTAAATCATCAGGAAATTTCTCTACCATTGGCGAGCTTTGAATTGGGGGCCCACTAAAAAATGGGGCGCGGGTAGGTACTCCAGTTTCCAATCGCTTAGGCACATTAGAAAGTGATCTGTTTTGTAAATAGCTAATACCTAAAGTATCCCTTCCAAACATTGGTAACTGTGGCACTATAAGTACAAAAGGTAGGTTTTTTTTCATGGCCCAAGCTTCATATAGAGGGCCATGAATACGGGTATAAGCCAGTTCATCTAGTCCATTACCTCGTTCACCATTACCGTGTAAGAAGAGAATAACAGGCCATTTTTTATCTTGTTGACTGTAATAACCTTTCGGTAAATAGACGTAATACTCACGAGAAGTATTATCTAGTGAACTTAGGTAGGAATGTCTAACTAGTTGTTCAGGTGACTCGTAATCAGTACAATTCATCACAATTCCAAGGCAAAAAAGCATAAGATAATAACATAGCTTCATCATATCATTTGGATACTTGCAGAAAAGGGGCAATGGTTTGTTTCCAGATTAGATAACCAGCTTCATTCATATGTAAACTGTCGGATAAAAATATACTAGGCAATGGCTTGCCATTTTCACCTAGCATAGGATTCCATATATCTATGTATGAAAATTGATCATTTTTTTCCGCAAAATCAGCAAAATGGCCATTTAGAGCGTCGTATAAAGGCTTTAGGTTCCAACGTAACGGACTTGGCTTAGCAGCAAGAATATACACCTTGGTTTCAGGTAGTTCTTGAGCAAAATAGGAATATAGCTCTTGAGCCTTAGTAAATATTTCATCCACGGTATCTGATCCGGTAACATCATTATCACCCTCATAAATTATTACCATATCTGGAGTATATTGGCCTATTAACTGGTCACGATAGTGAAATAGCTCTGCATAGGTTGATCCACCAAATCCGGTATTTAAAATAGTAAGCTCAGGAAAGTCATCAGATAAACTAGCCCATAAACGTACGCTAGAACTCCCCGTAAATACCGCTAGATTCTGTTCATTATGGGTGGCAGTATTGAATGTGTCATTACCACTTTTTTTACCGTATTGAGCATATCGCTCTACAATGGCGTCTACCTCGTTTTGAAAACGTTCTAAATTTTGAGCATGCACTTTGTCAATCGAAGCCAGATTAACGATAGCTAAGCATGCAATAAGGAGTAAATGGTAGAATAAATTTTTCATAGGTATCCAACTGATTAAGTAGAAAGAATAAATTGTAACTTTATCTACTCGATATCAAATATTCTTTAAAGGTAGAGTAGTCCTTATTTAGGCTCAGAATAAATTCCTCATTCAAGTTTCCTTCAACATGGGAGGGCAAAGTAACTTGATCAGGAATTACCGCCTCAACTACCTCTTTAAATTTTATAGGATGAGCCGTTTCTAAAAAAATACTGATTCCATGTTCTGGAGCTAGTGATAAAGCTTTATACCCGATTGCACCGTGAGGATCAAGTATATATCTGTATGTATTATAGACATAATCAATGGTTTGTAAGCAGTCTTGATCCGAAAAACTTCCACTATGCACATCATGCGCAATCCTTTTCGGGTCTGAATCGTAGAGCGCATCAATCCTACGCACGTTACTAGGTGCTCCGACATCCATTGCATTGGATAAAGTGGCTATACTAGGCTTTGGTGAATAGCTTCCCGTTGTTAAATAATTTGGAAAACTATTATTTGCATTTGCTGCAGCGATAAAATGATCGATACCTAATCCCATTCTTTTAGCTAATAATCCGGCGGTAAGGTTTCCATAATTTCCGCTAGGTACTGACACATTCACTGGTGTTTCGGGGGAGGGGGAATAGGTACTCTTGAGTTGTGCTACTGCCCAAAAGTAATAGACCATTTGTGGTAAAAAGCGGGCAACATTAATGGAATTTGCAGAGGTTAGATTGTATTTGTCTTGTAAATTTCTATCAAGAAAAGCCTGTTTTACTAAATCTTGGCAATCATCAAACGTCCCATCGATTTCTATCGCCTGAATATTTTCACCTAGTGTGGTCATTTGTCTACGTTGGAAATCACTGACTTTGCCTTTTGGATAGAGTACAACTACATCTACATTCTGAACTCCGTAAAAGCCGTGAGCAACTGCGCTACCTGTATCTCCTGAAGTGGCTACTAAAACGGTGATAGAACGATTACTCAAGGTAGCAAAATGTCCTAATATGCGTGCCAAAAAGCGGGCTCCAACGTCTTTAAAAGCCAAAGTTGGTCCGTGAAATAATTCTAGACTATACACCTGATCATGTATTTGCCTAAGCGGGATTGGAAAGGAAAGTGTTTCATCTACTATATTTCTGAACGTTGTCTCATTAATTTCTGAACCTACAAATGGCCTTAGAACTTGAAATCCAATCTCCGATAAGCTTAACTCATGGAGTTGACTGAAAAATGAGGATGGGAGCTGAGGAATTTGCATAGGCATATAGAGCCCAGAAGAATCCGGTAAACCTTTGAATACAGCCTCTTCAAAATTCGAAATGAGTAACGGATTTGCCGTACTTTGATAATTCATACGCTACGAATAATTATTGGATTACTTGGCAACCCATCCTATTTATTTTAGATAGGTAAACGTCACAACTGATTAGGTTGTCCATATATAAGTCTTTAAGTGATTCTGCCAGGCTTTGAGCGATATTCATTGCATCGGATAACATAAATATGGAAGGCCCTGACCCTGATATACTGCACCCCAGAGCACCCAACTCCTTGGATAGAATTTTTACCTGTTCATACATCGGAATGAGCATTGACCGAGTGGGCTCAGCCACTACATCTTGTAAGGAATGACCAATCAATTCAAAATCTTCTTGCGCCAATCCTGCAACCAAGCCACCCACATTAGCCCATTGGGTAATGGCTGTTTTTAAAGGTATGTTTTGCCTCAAGATTCGTTTTGAATCTGCCGTTTTTACTTCGACGTGAGGATGTACTATGGTTGCTACCAAATCTTCTGGGTAATGCAGGTTTACCACACGTAAAGGCTCGTAACTTTGAACAAGAGTGAAGCCACCCAAAATAGAAGGGGCAACATTATCGGCGTGTTCCGTTCCTGAAGCTAAGGCTTCTCCTTTCATCGCAAATGGTATGAGTTCATGCCGGGAAAAAGGGGACCCCAACAATTCATTTAATGCTACAACTGCTGCTGCTGAGGAAGAAGCACTAGACCCGAGCCCACTACCTGCCGCCACCTTTTTTGTGATACTAAATGAATACCCATTCGATGGTTTTTTCTCTAAAGAATTTAACAAAGCCTGAGCCGCAACAGTACAAACATTTTTTTCTGGTTCCAATGGAATGTTATCAGCTCCAATAATTGAATCAATTACAAGTCCAGGGGTCGAGCTTTCTCTAACCTGTACTACATCACCTATATCACAAAGGGCAAAACCAAGGACATCGAAACCACTACCCACGTTAGCGACGGTGGCAGGAGCAAATACTGAACAGTTCTTCATGAGATTTCCTTATTCAATTAGGCATCAGCTATACGTAAGATATCTGCAAATATACCCGATGCAGTCACTGCCGAGCCAGCTCCGGCTCCTTGCACAATAAGTGGATAATCATGATATCGTTTAGTGTAAAACAGCACCACATTATCTTTACCTTTTAAACTATAGAAGGGATGTTCTGCTGAATAGGCCTGTAAGCCGATTTCAGCATGTCCAGACTCTTTGTCAAATGAGGCAACAAATTTAAGCTTTTTACCCTGTTCGTTAGCCTCTTTAAATAATTGCTTGAAATGACCTTCATGCTCAAGTAAGCGCTTGTACAATTCTTCTACGGTTTGTGTTTCTAGACAATCATCAGGTAAAAAAGATCGATTCTGAATTTCATCTAACTCAAGTTTATGCCCACTTTCTCTTGCTAGTATCAGAATTTTTCGTTGCACGTCAATTCCACTTAAGTCAATTTTAGGGTCCGGCTCGGTATATCCTTCGTCTTTTGCTCTTTTAAGAACCTCCTGAAAAGGCACTGTTGCGTCATAATGATTAAACAAAAAATTGAGCGTTCCACTTAATACAGCCTCTATTCTAGAAACTTTATCTCCACTTTTAAGCAGATCACCTGCTGTTGAAATTACAGGTAAGCCAGCACCCACATTGGTTTCAAATAAGAACCGGGCATGGTATTTGGTGGCTGTTTTTTTCAAATCTAGGTAATGATCAAAATGTGATGAACAGGCCACTTTGTTGGGTGTTACAATTGAAATACTCTGACGTAAAATAGATTGGTAATACGTAGGTATATCATAGGTTGCAGTGCAATCAATGAAAATACTATTGCGCAGATTCATTTCAACCATTTGAGCATAAAACGCATCCATTGACATAGCAACCCCATGCTCTTCTAATTTTTCTTTACTTGAAGTCATATCTATACCATTCGAATTGAACAGCATAGATCGAGAATTTGCAAGCCCACAAAGACGGATGTCGATTTTTAATTCTTGGGATAAAAAATCTTTTTGCTGATGTATTTGCTGTAATAATGTTTGACCTACATTACCAACACCAACTAAAAATAAACTGTATTTTTTGGTATCCGATAAAAAGAAGCTCTCATGGAGTGTATTCAATGCTTTTTTGAGATTCTTACGGTCAATAACCACTGAAATGTTAAGCTCTGTTGATCCCTGCGCAATGGCTTTCACGTTGATTCCATTATGGGATAGTGCATCAAATAAGGTTGAGCTTATTCCTACTTGTTCTCTCATTCGACTACCAACCAATGCAATAATAGAAAGTTCCTTTTCAACTCTAAGCCTGTTAACTTTGCGTTGATTAATCTCGTTTTGAAATTCTGCTTCAATTACATCTGTTGCCCTTTCAGCCTCAAATTTGGAAACTCCTACCGTAATAGTGTGTTCTGAAGACGCTTGGGTAATCATAATCACATTAATAGAAGCCTTACTAAGGGCAGAAAATAACCGGTATGAGAAGTTTGGAACGGCTACCATACCTGACCCCGATAAGGTGCACAATGACACTTCTTCAATGCTAGAGATTCCTCTAACTGGATCTTCTGCCGCACTTCCATCCACGGTTATACAGGTACCTTTGTCCTCAGCTGAAAAGGTGTTTTTTATCCAAACAGGTATTTGCGCATCCAACACGGGTTGTATAGTAGGGGGATAGATTACTTTAGCACCAAAATGTGACAGCTCCATAGCTTCTTCATATGATAAACTATCTATGGTTCGAGCTCTACTTACCATTCTAGGATTGGCCGTCATCATCCCGCTAACATCTGTCCATATTTGCAATTCTTCGGCATTTACGGCTGCCGCAATAAGGGCTGCTGTATAGTCAGAGCCTCCTCGTCCTAAGGTAGTAATCTGGTTTGTTTGATTGGATGAAGCTACAAAGCCCGGGAAAAGATACAGGTCATTAGTGTCTGTGATTTGCTTTACCAGCAGTTCATAGGTCAAGGGTGCATCGACAATAGCATTTCCAAACTGTGCGTCTGTTTTTATGTACTCACGCGCATCGCATAGTATTGTTTTGGGAATGGCTTCAGATAAAAAAGCGGAAATTATGGTGGAGGCTAAACGCTCTCCAAAACTCAATACTAGGTCAGATGATCTAGGGGATAATTCACCTACTAAGAATAGTCCCCTAAGGATATCCTCAAGATCATTTAACAACACCTTTGTCTGGGTGAGAGTCGCACTTCGATTAGCTAATGGAATAATCTCATTACAGAGTTGTAGATGGCGCTGCTCAATTTCATTGAATAAATCCACATAGTATTCATTGCCAGCAGCTGCTAAGTGGCTAATATCCACAAGAGAATTAGTAATGCCACCAAGAGCAGAGACTACTACTACCTGCTTCTTTTTTTGTGAGTAGTTTCTTTGGACGATTTCTTTTACAAAAGATAAACTTTCAGCACTACCGACTGAGGTGCCGCCAAATTTTAGTACGATCATAGTTTCGAATTTTGAGTGAGTAATTCGAAGGTAAGAATAAATACAAAGCCGAACCTAAAAACTATAATTTAGATATTTTGTAAATATTTAATAGCCATTCGGTTAAAGGTATTAGGCTGTTCCACATTACACACATGACCACAATTAGTGACAACCTGAAGTGTTGAGTGTTTGTGTAATTGAACGATAGAACGTGCAGCCGATAAAAACATGTGATCTTGATCGCCCATGATATATAGAAACGGAATAGTAGTATCCTTATCCTTAAAAAATCGAAGGAGAGGGTTTAATCGTTTAGTTAGTCCAAACCAACGAATAAATTCTTTCTGATAGAGCTTTTTGGCTTCTTGAATAAATAAATGCCGTGCTTTTTTATGTCGTGATCTAGGCATGATGATCCAAGCGAATAAACTGTATAGCCACATATATGGTATGAGCTTTTTAAACCAGTTCCCCAATTGCACCAACACCCTCGATCGTATATCTAAACGTGTAATTGCCCCACATAATACCCCTGAATGAACACGATTAGGCGCCATTTCAGCTATCTGACGTATGATAATTGTTCCTAATGACACTCCTATAAAATGAGCTTTTTCTATTTCAAGATGGTCTAAAACTTGCAAAACGTCATGACTTACGCTTTCAAAGGTGTACTCATTGTTATAATATTGCTCAAAAAAGTCTTTGGATTTACCGTGGCCCCGAAGATCCACTAGTAATAAATTAAAGTTCTCTCTAAAGGCCTTTATTTGTTGAAACCATATGGAGGAGCTACCGCCGGCACCATGGATAAAGACTACCCAGTCTTTATCATCTCCAATGATATATGTTTTATGATAGAGCATTCCAATGTAAAACGAGAATTTATGCGTTTTTTTTAACTCAGGATTCTAATTTTTGGGTTAGTAGCCTAAACAACGAGTGTACTGTAACAATAATATAGTGTTTCTACTATTTGTTTACCCAATCTTAAAGTGAAATAGTTACTTGTTAGCTAAAGAATGCTTGCCTATTTTTATTGTCAATTATTATCACATCTTGCAACTCCACTTATACTTGCAGACCATGACTTTCACCGGTTGGATACGACTGCTTATACGCTTACCACTTATTTGTTTAATCACCTTGGTTCATATCTTATTGATTGTACTTTGTTACCCACTTAAGTGGTTATCAACTCATTATGCATTGGTGGTCGGCTTCATTACTCATAGCTGGGGTCGATGTATGATGGTATTAACAGGTGGAAAATTAGACCTCCAAGGCTCTGTGCCTAAGCCATCATTTTATCTAGTCTCAAATCACCTCAGCTATGCGGATATTTGGGTGTTATTAGCCTCACTTAGAGCTACTTTCGTTGCCAAACATGATTTAAAGTCATGGCCAATTATGGGGCAAGCCATGAAACTCATTGGAATTATTTTTGTTAACCGAACAAAAAAAATGGACGTTTCTAGGGTAAATAAATTAATTTCCAAAGAGTTACATAGTCCACGAGGTTTAATCGTTTTCCCAGAAGGAACAACTACACTAGGCGATCTACTCAAGCCCTATCATTCACCGCTATTGGAAATACCAGCGACACAGCAATTCCCGGTTCACGCAGTATTATTGCATTATGAGGACAAAATGGGAGGGGGTAAATCGCTATTTGGATCATCCTATGTCCCATGGTGGGATGATACATCATTTGTAGCTCATTTTATATCCTTACTTACCAAAAAAGGGTACATTGCTAGACTATCCTTCTCAGACCAAACATGGCAAGACGAATCAAGAAAAAAGTTAACAGAATCCATTTATGATTGGTCAGAAATTGAATACGAGAATTTAAAGAAACATGCCCAATAAAAGATCCTATCTTTTTAAGAGTCTGCTTTTTGTTTTTGCGATTCTGGTTCTTGTATCTAACATTCAGGGTCTTCTGCAGCAAGACAGGCAGCAAAAATTTCCTACTCTAACAGTAGATTCTGATCATTTATTTCATGAGTATTTAACGCTAGAAAGCAACCCAATAGTAGTTGATGACACCACGCTCAGCACGGCGACGTTAATTATTTCATTTGGCCTCACCGATCAATTACACTCCAGATTATGGCAGTATTACACAGCGGACACCTTGGTTAATTATGTAGCTTACCCTTTGCAGGGCAATATTGCAGAGGAAGTTGCTCTAAGAAATGCACTCCTTACACGAATAGAACATGGAAAAGGGCCCATACTATTTGTGGCGCAGCAGGAGTGGACTCATTTAGCGCTGGAAGTAGGCAGTCAAATTACTAGCAACAACCTTAAATTATTGCTATTGAATCCCACGCCATTGCCCGATTCACATTTGCTAGGGGGGTATTATTTGAACAATCTCTTTGTTCAAGCCTACGGGTATACACTTCAAATTTTATACCACGCACTACCTCACTTTGGAAAACTTACGCATTGGAAGGAGAGGGCACAGGATATAAGACTGGTTTCAGCATATCAATTATCTCAAGCAACACAGCATAGTTTTGAACTTGCCAAGATTTCTAAAATTATTAGAACTCAAACGAATGAAAACGCCCGCTGGATTATGAACGAAATTCAAAGAATCCCTCTTATGGATACCTTTGTGCAACGCCATTCTTTATATACGGACAGCACCATGTATGTGCTTGATACCCAATCAGTATCTCGTATTCTACCATTTGAACTAACCAAGATGGCTCAAATTTCTCCGCAAGGATCACACCGCCTGCGTTGGGAGTCTGCCATTCAAGAGGAATTTAATCTAGATAATTATGTACGAGTATCAGGGGTATATTTAGCAGTATTAATGCTTATTATCGCATTAATATCTTTGTTTTCTGAAGATCTGGCCTGTATATCAGCTGGAGTATTGGCTTCTCGAGGAGTTCTTCATTTGAGTAATGCTATTTTGGCGTCAGCCCTAGGAGTCATTGTCTTTGATGTCTTCATTTATGTGTTAGGTCGTACCTTTAAACGGGTATGGTTACAAAAGGTACCTTTAAGATGGATGATGACCGAAAAGGATTTAGATTATTTTACTCATTGGTTTAGTAAAAATGCAGTGGGTGTACTTTGGTTGAGTAGATTCATACCAGGAAGTCGTTTCCCCGCTTATTTCAGTGCAGGGCTGTGTAAATACCCTTTACCGAACTTCCTCCTTCATTTTATCGCTAGTACGCTAGTATGGGCACCTATTTTAGGCATTTCAGCCTATTTGTTAGGACAGGAAATGATGAATTATTACGAAAGTTATTATGGGTATATACCCCAACTAATACTTGGTATTGGTATTTCACTCTATCTTGTATTCAATTGGATTTTACCACTGAGCACATCACTGGGTAGACGTAAAATTTTTCGGAGATGGATTCGCTTCAAAAAGCTTTTTATAGCTAATTGATATAAATAACTTGTTGTAGGAAACTTGGTATAGGTCAATGCCGAACACCGGGGAGATTCAGCCTTTAGTCCTCTTTTTTGCAAAGAATGTTTTCAGAAGGTACTCCGCATCCGCTTCCAGTATGCCTTGAATTACCTCAAAACGATGATTCAGTTTTTTGTCGTCATGAATATTGAAAAGGCTACCACAAGCTCCTGATTTTGGATCAGAAGCCCCAAAAACAAGTCGGTCAATTTTAGACCACATAAGTGCTCCAGCACACATAACACACGGCTCTAAACTGGCATATAAAGTAGCTCCATGTAGATATTTGGATCCGTTTGATTCAAAAGCTGCAGATAAAGCAATCATTTCAGCGTGAGCAGTTGCGTCTTGAAGCATTTGAGTTTGATTATATCCTTTACCTATGATTTTATTTTCTTGGACGACAACCGCCCCAACAGGTATTTCACCATGGTCATATGCTTGCTCAGCTAATTCTATCGCTTTAGCCATATAAAATTGATGCTGCTGCCAAATAGGTTCATTGTTGTTCATAAATTTCAATATACTTAGCTTTTAATTCAGTAACCGCTCAAGCTCAGCTTTCTAACATGGACATAGAATACATACGCTCACTCATTCGAACTATTCCTGATTTCCCAGAAACGGGTATTCAATTTAAAGATATTACTCCATTATTGTTAGACACTAAGGCAAACGAGTTAACACTTTCTGCCTTACAAAAACCTTTCGATACTTTCACAATTGATAAAGTTGTTGGCTTAGAATCTAGAGGTTTTCTATTTGGACCAAGTTTAGCTGCTAAGTTTCAAGCTGGCTTTGTGCCGGCAAGAAAAAAGGGGAAATTACCGTACAAAACAATACAGAAAGAGTACGGTTTGGAGTATGGAAAAGATATTCTAGAAATGCACACAGATGCCATTAACCCAGGCGACAAAGTGATTATTCACGACGATTTACTCGCCACAGGTGGGACCGCAAAAGCAGCTACAGAATTGGTTTTGGAGCTAGGAGGGCAGGTTGTTGGCTATTCTTTTATCATCGAATTAAGCTTCTTGTCGGGAAAAAATCAGCTTCTCAAAGAAATTCCATCCCACTCTATAATTCAGTATTAGAAGGTACTAACCTAACTTGCTAAAGGGAACAGACTACAACAAGCCATACCATTTCCTGGCAAACCATTCAAGCCCTAATAAAATCAACACAATAAAGAACCAAACCACTTTCTGCACAGGATAGAAATACTCCTCGACCAGAATATCAACGCTTTCAAATAGCCCAGTGGTTTGCATACTATCTCTAAGCAATTCAATTTCATCGTATTCCACAAAAAAACCGTCCGTTTCAGTAGCAATACGTTGTAAAAGCGAGTTATTTCGACTCGTAACAACAAATTCGTCATTGGATTTTTGAACAATAAACTGACCGCTGTTCCTAGTTACTTCAGTACCATTTTTACGTACAATGGCGTCATAAGAAAAAATACCTTCCTCATTTATGTCAATTGTTCCAGTGTACTCACCTGATCCCGAAGGAGTCAACTGTATATTGGAACGTAACTCAGTTCCTTCAAACGTATCTTTTGGTGCATTATTGGTCGAAATCTGAGTTTCTAACACATCATCAGAACTCAATACTGCATCCATGGAATTATGTTCATAAATAAGTATTTCAACAGAAGCATCATTCTCAGGTTGTCCACTATCATTCAACAAGGTCGCATTGAATTGCACAGATTCGTTAACAGAGTAGGTTGTTCTGCTTGTATTTATTTGGATGTTGTCTTCATTGGGATTACTGTTAACCCAGTAAATCATATTTGAAAACATTTGATCTACATAATTCCGCTGTTGATCACGTGAACTTTGATAAAACAAATACCAATTCCAATGCGAAACCAACACCGTACGAGATGAGCTAAACTGCTTTACTTGAATCGCAGGGAATACCTCTTGATCTCCAACATAGCGGGCATTGATGATGGTATCGTAAAGAGGTAGTGGGCGACTCAGTATGCCCGATAGACTAGGGGTAGATTCGGTGAGTCTTGGAATATTGGCTACTATTGGATGTCTACTTGAGGTCAAAGAATTAGCATTTACCGGTGCTGAGGTTTCATTGGTATTGGCATTCAGTTGGAAACGAACCACAGAGTTATCAAACCAGTTATTCATAGGGTCCCAAATAGAAGAATTCAATAATCTACTTCTTACAGGGCTTGGAATATGTAGGTAAACCATTGGCATTGACGATAGTTCTAATCCAATTTTTTCAGTTAGTTCAAGGATATCTACCCATGGTTCACCATGAATAATAACAACATCGGCCTCTAGATCTTCATCCAGATCCGTTTCTAAGTAACTACCATCTCGCTGCAAGGTTACCGTGTGCAAGCGCATCTGGGGGTTGGTTGATACAATATCACGTATCATACGAATATCGGGATGCACCTGATAGGCAATATGCACCACATCGATCTGATCATCAATCACCTGAACAGACGTACGAAGTTCGTTATTCATTAACGTCCATTCGCTTTCCAAAGCTTCTATACTAAAGCGGAAAGATTGTAAGCCTATCTCATTCAAATTAACCATGAAAGGGTGAACGATACGTTGCCCACTTGTTGTAACTTCTAGAGTGGTACTTTCTAGTACATTCCCCATAAGATCGCTCATGGATAATGTCAGTTGTTCATTAGCATAGCCATCAGCCTGAATGCTGACCGAGAATTCATGAGAAGTATTCAAATAGCCTAGGCTACTTCGTTGCACATCAACAATAGATACATCGTGAACTCCATTTGTATCACCCATTGCTACTACATAGAAGGGAAGTCCTGTTAATTCTGCCTCTATACTTGCGTCTATAGTAGAATTATGTATGCCATCAGAGACCAAAAGAACTCCTTGAAAATCCTCTTTTAATGCTTGTACTTGTTGAATTGCTTGGGTTAAACGAGAATCCGAATCGTTTAGGCGAATACTATCTATGTCAGAAGAGGGGCGAACAAAATTTCCAAATTGATACCATTCAATGTTTAGTTGCTGCCCAAGTTGTTGTAGTTCATCTAGCACGTTCTTATAGGTAGCAGCTCCCTTATAGTCACCTTTATTTATGCTCATACTTTCAGAGCTATCAAGAAGTACCATCATCTTTTGAGGTGAATTCTTGAGATCGCTACTAAAAAAAATAGGGTTAAGTATCAGGAGAAATAATATCGAAACACTTAAAGTACGTAATGTACTTAACCCTAATCCTATCTTAGAATCTAATTTCTTTTCCTTGGAGTAACTCCACCAAATTAGAAGTATAGAGCCTAGCCAAATAAGCGAGAGTAAAAAGACAGGAAAACTATGTTGAAAGCCAACAAATTCCATGAATACCTTTTATAGTGTATTCAAAATTTTATCTATAATATCAACGGAGCTCAATCCTTGCGCTTCTGCGGCATAGTTAGGGATAATTCTATGCCTGAGCACGGGTACTGCTAAATATTTTATGTCATCTTCAGTAATATTGAATCGACCTTCCGATAAAGCTTTGGTTTTTGCTGCAATAATCAAATTTTGGGATGCTCTAGGCCCTGCTCCCCAACTTAAAAATTCATTTGCGATACTATGCTTATCAGATTTGTTATCGGAAGCACCCGGACGAGTGCTACTGACCAAAAATACCGTAAAATCTAGTACAGACGAGGGTATAGGTACTTCGCGAATTAGTTGCTGGTACTCCAATATATCCGCCTTATTCATTTGTGGCCGTGGAGTAGGAGTGGTTGTGCTGGTTGTTTGGGTAATTATTTGTTTCTCCTGGTCAAAAGTGGGATAGTCCACCCAAAGCTGAAACATAAAGCGATCTAATTGAGCTTCCGGAAGAGGGTAGGTTCCTTCTTGTT
>ERZ802830.132-NODE-132-length-73227-cov-18.113_pt1 | contig 73227 bp, 59 predicted proteins | sample MGYA00345654_ERZ802830 | MGnify/ENA primary metagenome ERZ802830 (study PRJEB30503, sample SAMEA104212375) | marine metagenome | biome: Westerlies Biome; feature: [SRF] surface water layer (ENVO:00010504) within the epipelagic zone...; material: water...
CTCTAGCATCTTTAGATGTGATATGGCGTGTTCTAGGAACTCCATTTACTAAATCACGTCCTTTAGTAATCATTTCAAGTTCCTCATCAAGGGGCGCAGCAGAACCTATTTCGCATTTAATTTTTTCTGCGGTTCTTTCACCAATAAGTAAATTATGATTTCTACGAAAATAATTGATCATGTCATCATTAAGTTCATCACCACCTAATCGAACCGATTGGGCATACACTATTCCAGATAGGGAAATGACTGCAATCTCTGTAGTACCACCACCAATATCCACAATCATATTACCAACGGGTTCATGAACATCAAGGCCAATTCCAATAGCAGCAGCCATGGGCTCATCAACCAGATAGACTTCTTTTGCACCTGCATGTTCAGCACTGTCGCGTACGGCACGTCGTTCTACTTCAGTTATTCCGCTAGGAACACAGATAACCATTTGACGGGTCGATGAAAACCACTTCACTTTTACCTTTTTAATCATGCCTCGAATCATATGCTCAGCTACTTCAAAGTCCGCAATTACTCCATCTCTAAGCGGTCGTATTGTCCTGATCTTTTTATGAGTTCGCTCGTGCATTAAGCGGGCCTCGTGACCTGTCGCTACAGGGATGTCTTGTTGATTAAGGGCAACAATACTAGGTTCATTTAAGACAATGCCTTCATTGCGCGAATAGATGAGTGTATTCGCAGTGCCTAGGTCAATAGCTATATCGGTATATAAAAAATCAAAAAAGCCTTTTTTTCCTTGTTTGGTCTTGTTTTGAGCTTTTTTATCAGTAACTGGTTTGTTCATTATAGTCGCAAAAAATGTAGATGTTCACTAATTACAGAATATGATGTATTTTGGGCAATATTGAAACTCTTTTCTGTTAATATGGCCATTTATTTTAATGTCTAAAATGTCGGGAAAAGGTGAATACCATGGCTAGTCCAAGTTCATTAGCTCTGTCTATCACTTCTTGATCTCGTACACTACCACCTGGCTGTATTACTGAAGTAGCACCAGCATGTGCCGCTGCCTCGACTCCGTCAGAAAAAGGGAAGAAGGCATCCGATGCTATCGCCGATTCTACTAGACTAAGCTGCTCTTTTGCAGCTTTTGAAACAGCTATTTCAGAAGAGTCTACCCGTGAGGTTTGGCCCGAACCTATTCCAAGAGTTTGCTCATCTTTTGCAAATACAATGGCATTGGATTTTACATGTCGTACAATTTTCCATGCAAATAACATATCCTGCAATTCTTTCTGACTAGGTTGTCTTTTTGTGACCACTTTGAATGATGCCTCATCAATGGCTTTGTTGTCTTGGTTTTGGACCAATGTACCACCAAATATGGATCGGAATTGTTTTTGAGAGGAGATACCCTGTTTGGTTAACAATCGAATTAACCGCCGATTTTTCTTTTGAGTCAATAAGGATAAGGCCTGGTCTGAATATCCGGGTGCAATAATTATCTCAGTGAAAATAGAATCGATGGCTGTTGCTGTATCTAGATCTAAGAGAGTGTTGCAAAGTACTATCCCACCAAAAGGGGAAACTTTGTCGGTAGAAAAAGCTTTCAAGTAAGCCTCTTTTAAAGTGGGGCCACTTGCTACTCCACATGGTATGGTGTGTTTAAAAATGGCACAGGTTGGATCCGTATCATGGAAATCGTGGTATAATCGTAACGCTGAATCTATATCTAAATAGTTGTTATAACTGAGTTCTTTTCCGTGAAAACAATCGATGAATTTGTCGGGTTCTCCATAAATAGCTGCCGCTTGATGAGGATTTTCGCCATATCGTAGGCTATTATGTAGTGGCTCATTTACATTAAAATGAGTTGGGTCTGTTTTATGTACCTCATTTGAGTGTGTGACATGACCCTCTATGGATTCATTAGTTTCGGCATAAAGGATGGCATCAAAATAATTTGAAATAGATTGTTCGTACTCATAGGTATGGTTGAAGGCCTGTTTTGCTAATCGTAGTCTGGTATGATATGAAATCGTAGAATCTGAGTTGAATTCGGATAAAAAGGTAGCATACTGTGTTGGACTACTTAAAATAGTAACGTGAGCAAAGTTCTTCGCTGCAGCTCGCACCATGGTAGGACCCCCTATATCAATGTATTCTGTAGCTTCCTCCATCGTTACATCGCTTTTTGATACAACGCTGGAAAATGGATATAGATTCACAACTACTAGCTCGATCGGTTCAATTTGAAGTTGTTTTAATTCGGTATTGTCAGGCTCATAGGAGGTCCGAGCTAGAATGCCTCCATGTATCATGGGATGAAGTGTTTTGACTCGCCCATCAAGACATTCAGGAAATCCAGTCAAACTGGCTATTTCAGTTACCGGAATGCCAGCGTTTTGTAATGTTTTATAGGTGCCACCGGTAGATAAAAGGGTAACATTAGCAGCATGAAGAGACTTTGCCAATGGCAGTATATCCGTTTTGTCGGAAACCGACAACAATGCTCGTTTAATGGTAAGAGGGGTTTTTGGTAGTTGCTCTAATGGTTTAAGGGACATAACTAATAAATAATGGTGTGATCAGTGAGTCAAGTTATTTTGTAATGTATCTAGTGGGAATCCTATTCAGTAGTATTATTCAATTGTTTTAAATAGGATGCGATCGTTTTTGGATACAATTGATGTTCAAGCTTTAACACTCGCTTAGCAAGTTGCTCTGCAGATTCTGATGGGTCAACCACTAAACGCTCTTGAGCTAGTATAGGGCCTTGGTCATATTCTGCTGATACAATATGGATGGTGCAACCCGTGTGGGTTTCTTTATTTTCTAGTACACTCTTATGAACATGTAAGCCATAAAAACCATGTCCACCAAATTTTGGAAGTAAAGAAGGGTGTATATTGAGAATTCTATTGGGATATGCCTGGATGAGATTTGTCGGAATTTTTCTTAGGTAGCCAGCGCATATTATCAAACGCGGATTCCATTGTATACATTGATTTAAAAGGGCTGATTCGTACGTCTTAATGTTTGTGAATTGGGCTGAAGATAGTACACAGTGGGGAATTCCGTATTGCCGTGCAATCTCTATAGCCCCAATTTCAGCTTTGTTCGTGATTAACCCGACAATTTTAGCGTCTAGATGGCCGTTTGTAATGTGATTAATAATTGACAGGAAGTTGGAACCTGATCCTGAGGCAAAAATTACCAGTTCATTCAAGGGTGTTCACGTAGATTTTTGGTTTCTATAATATACTCAAAATTGTTTCGATTGGTCTAGTCGAAATATCTGATAATTATTAAAACTCCAAATAATCTGTTTGATCGTAATACGAATAGTAGTAGCTAAGGGAATGGCTATGAGCATGCCTAAAATCCCAGCCGTTTCGGCCCCAATTAAAATAATAAACAATATGGCTACAGGGTGCATATCAGCTGATTTGGAAAACAAATAGGGCTGAAGAATTAAATTATCAATCATCTGAACTATAAAAATAGCCACCATACAATACAGAACTAAACTGAAATCCCCGGTCTCTACAATTGAAATAATAATCGAAAGAACATAGCCAATAATAGGCCCAAAGTAGGGGATGGTGTTAGCTATACCAACAGAGATTCCAACTGAAAGAGAGTTTTCTAGCCCCGCAATACTTAAGGTTGTCCAAGATAACAGAGTGACTAAGGTACTCTGCACTAAAACACTTCTAAAGTACAGACCTAATCGCTTTTCAACTAAGTCCAATATAGTCAGTGTGGTTTCGAAATATTTGTTTGGGATAATTTGTAACACATCTCTTCGAATTTTACTGCCATCCTTAAGAAAGAAAAAAGCGGCAAATGGGACTACAAGTACGGCAGAGAATATATTGGTAAATACACCAACGGCATCACTCAGTACAGTCGAAAGTTTCCCAAGATCAAAAAGCTCCTCGCTAATCTTAGTAATGTTATCTCTTAGAAAGCCTTCTGGTATAAAACTATATTCTTGTACTAATCGTGTTTCGATTCGAGCGGCTATTAGCTCGATAGTTTCGATATTTAAGTTGTTCGTTAATTCCAGCATTTCTTCAACAAAAATTGGAACAACATTCGTAGAAAAGAACACAATTGCCATCACTATAACCGATAGTGTTAAGGTTACGCCAATAGTTCTTTTTACCCCCATGCGTTGTAATCTATTAACGGTTGGGTCAAGTACATAGCTAAGTATCATAGCTAGTATTAAGAAGGCGACCAAGGTAATGTAATTATACATTATGACTATGATCACGCCTATAGTAAGTACGGCTAGTAATGTTCGAACAACACGTTCTAGTGTGATGTTTTTCATGAACTGCTGTTTAGGACTTTTTTAATCAGTTTCGACTAACGATAATAGTTTATTCATCTCACTCCAAATTAAAGTTGATGAATAGCCTTTACGAGCTAAATAATCATACACTTTCTTCTTTCGTTTCGCTGTATCTGAACGTATAAACTTAGCCCTATTTTTAAGGACTAAACGGTACATTTGTTCTTTCCATATAGCCTCATCGAAGCCATCAAGTAATTGACCAATGATGGTTTTATTGACTCCTTTCTTACGAAGTTCAAATTTGATTTTGTTTAGGCTCCACTTTTTGAATTCTGTAGCATCATGTATAAAGTTTGAAGCAAATCGTTGATCATCAAGGTAGTTATTTTTTTGTAACTCCTGAGTCACACGCTCAAGAACGTCTTTATTGAATCCTTTTTTTAACCCTTTTGAAATGAGTTCTTGTACGGAGTGATCTCTTCGTGACAGTATACCTAGAGTGTATTCTTTGGCCTTGCTGTATTGTTCGATGCCAAGAATAGCATCCAATTTTTCAGGGGTTAACAGAGTCCCTTTTTTTAGTGAGCAGGAGACAAGGGTTTGAGTGGATACACCTAATAAAAAACGATCTTCATGGTATAATGAAAATCGTTCTTTATTCTTTTTTTGTACTTGAATTGCAGTAATAGTAAGGGGTAATAATGGAATTAATTCATCGTATTCATTAGGATCTGATTTCTTCATAATGAATATGAAGCCTTACTTTTCTACTTTTTCAGTGGACGGTTCAGCCTCAGCCAGCTCGGCTGTTGCTCCTTTTATTTCGATGTCTAACCCGTTTAGTTGAGCGCGAACCATTTTTTCGATTTTGTCCAACAAATCTGGATCTTCTTCTAGGAATTGCATAGCAGAATCCGCTCCCTGCCCAATAGGCTCCCCATCATATCGGAACCAACTTCCACGCTTTTGGATAATATCATACTCTACTGCTAAATCCAGTACCTCAGCTATTCGCGAGACTCCTTTGCCATACATAATGTTGAATTCAACCACCTTGAAAGGAGGGGCAACCTTGTTTTTTGCCACCTTAACCTTGGTCCGGTTTCCTATTACTTCATCACCTTTTTTAATACTACCTATACGGCGTATATCCAAACGAACTGATGAGTAAAATTTAAGAGCTCGTCCGCCCGTAGTGGTTTCAGGATTACCAAACATGACCCCAATCTTTTCACGAACCTGGTTGATGAAAATACAAGAGGTTTGGGTTTTATTAACTATACCGGTGATTTTCCTAAGTGCTTGTGACATAAGTCGAGCTTGTAAGCCCATGTGTGAATCGCCCATTTCTCCTTCAAGTTCAGCCCTAGGTACCAAGGCTGCAACGGAATCGACCACGATGACATCCAATGCCCCTGAGCGGATCAATGTTTCGGTAATTTCTAACGCCTGTTCGCCGCTATCCGGTTGTGATACCAGTAGCTCTTCGGTATTAATACCAAGAGCGCGAGCATAACGTGGATCAAATGCATGTTCAGCATCGATGAAAGCCGCGTACCCACCATTCTTTTGCGCCTGTGCGATAACCTGTAGTGCTAAGGTGGTTTTACCACTTGCTTCAGGTCCATAAATTTCAGTGATTCTTCCCCTTGGCACTCCTTGTACTCCGAGTGCATAGTCCACTAAAATAGAACCAGTTGATATTATTTCTACGTCTTGGGTGGCCTTATCCCCAAGCTTCATGATGGTCCCTTTCCCGTGCTGTTTCTCGATTTGCCCTACGGCAATATCAAGTGCCTTAATTTTTTGATTGTCTGCCATGTCTATTAGATGAAATTAAAAATTTAACAAAAGATAAATCATTAGGGTGACACTCTATGTCACTATATTTCCAAGAAATTTTATTATATGTTCAATATATGTAAATATACTGTAAATACCATACTAGTTTTATGCTGTATAGATTTGAACTTCTTCATACGATGATGCTATACATGATGTTTTGAATCAAGCAAAAACCCATATGAACAATTAATTCTGTATTTAGCATACCGTAGAAAAAAAATTCAACAAAAACCTATTGAAAACAAAAATACCTACTTTCTTTTTTATCTATAGAGTTCTTAATTACGGATTACTTACACATTTAGAACTTCATTTCTTTAAGAGTCTCTGAGAGTATGCCTATTACCTCATTTATTTGCTCGAGGGTTGTATAGGGAGCAGGACCCAATCGAAGTATGGTATCCCGAGCATCTGTGAATACTTCTTTTTCTAGCAACCGTTTACGGATTGCAACCGCATATGGTGATTGTAAAGAAAGAAAGCCACCATTCATGTGTATATCTTCATTATGGGTAAGTCGTAGAATGGATGGATTGATATCTTGTTCTAGGATTAAGCTTTTTAACAGCCCAACTTGTTCTTGATTTCCTTTCCGCAGAACCTGAGTACCTAAAGATTGCTTTTTGAAAAACTGTACTACTTTAGCTGCTCTAAATTGGGAGCTTGGATCGTAGGTCCCACTAGCAAATCGTTGATTCCCAGGGTCAAATTCAACGGCTTTAGTAAAATCTTGTTTTTTCTGAAGTGAGCCAAATGAAGCAAACCATCCAGTAATCACCGGGCGAATTGTACAGTCTTTAGGAAAGCGAAGAAAGCAGTTGGCTTCGCCCCATTGTAAATACTTATACCCACCAATTAATATGAAGGCATCTTCTAAGCCTTCATCCCGAATAGATAATGGCACTACATTGGTACCATGGTAGTCATCAATAACCAATGAAACTCCATGTTTCCGGCATAATGAAGCAATCTCAGTTAAATAAGGATTAATAAGACTACTTTGAAAGTATACCCGTGAGATCATTACAGCTGAGGTGTTACTATCTAAATTCTTACGGATATTCTCGACAAAACTCTCATCAACACTCGCAGGTATTTTGACTACCTCTAGACCAACCTCCGAAAGTCGTGTTAGTTGCCTTGAAAGTGAGTAAAACTCTCCTTCAGTAGTAATGATTTTGGGCTTATTAACTAAATCCCACGCACTCATAAGGCTTACAAATAAAAAATGAGTGCTTTCCTCTCTGCAGTATAGTCCTTCAGGGTCATCATAGTATTCCCTTAAATAGCTTCTTAATATCTCTGTTTTTTCAAACGCAACATCCCATTTTTTATCGACTAGCTCAGCCGATGCATGGAAATACTCAGTTTGACCTTCAAGAGCAACATCGGGCCATGCCTGATGGGAATGGCCAGTAAAAAGAAGCCGATTAGCTACATTAAAGTGTGTGTAGTGGGGGAGTAGCTCATGGGCTTTAATATCAAAATAATAACTCATCGAAAATTTTTAGTGGTACAATATTAAAATAGTCAATTTATAAGGCGGAGCAATTTAGTGATCTGCCCGCCAATTAAACAATTAGGTTACATATTTAGCTCTAAGTTGCATTAACAACCTCAGAAAAAATAGATGTAACTCTGTCCTGTCCTTTGTAACTTTAAAACATATTATAATCGTTCACACAGATGATATGACACAACTTATTGCGGAGAGTGGATCATCAAAAACAACCTGGAAGCTACTTGATGGAGAAGAACTCCTGTGGTCTGGGCGTACTTTGGGTATGAATCCTTATTTTACTGATTCTATTGAACTCTCTAGACAAGTACATTATCTAAGTAGAGAATTACCTACTACTACTATAGATACCATCTTTTTTTATGGAGCCGGTTGCTTAAATCTAGCTATGAAAAACCAAATCAAAGAGGCATTTTATTCGGTATTTCCTAATATAAAAGTTGAAGTTGACACCGATTTAATGGCTGCTGCTCGTGCGCTTTTTGGTTCAAAAAGTGGAATAGTAGCAATTTTAGGGACAGGGGCTTCTTGTGGTTTATTTGATGGGGAATATTTTGTTGATTACGCCCCATCACTCGGGTTTAGTGTAGGTGATGAAGGAAGTGCTGGTTATTTTGGTAAATACATAGTTCGTGATTATTACTATAAATTACTACCAAGTGATATATCAAGCTATATTGAAAGTAATTTTGATATGGATTTAAATAATACTCTGCATCGATTGTACAAAAAAAAACAGGGAAATGCTTACATAGCATCTTTTGCAAATGTTTTGTCAGAATTTAATTCACATGTATACACAAAGAATTTGATAGAAAAAGGCATAAAATCGTTTGTAAAGTTACAACTTAATTATTTTGATAACATAGAACTGAAAAGAATAGGAATTGTTGGTACTGTTGCTTCAATTCATCGAGAAACCCTTAGTAAAATTTTATCTAGAGAGGGGTGGGAGTTAGTTAAAGCAATACAAGATCCCATTGATTTACTTGTTGCTTATCACATACAGTCTAGGTAGTTAATTAATGTCATTTTATAAGCGTCATTTTTTTTGTAAAAACACCTTTTGAAGTCTTAAGTTGATAAACATATGTCCCACTAGATAAACTAATAGCATTAATTGTTACGGTATGTTTGCCTGCAATAAAATTACCTTCAACAATGTCCATAACTTTTTGTCCAGATAAATTATATAAACTGATATTGATGTACTCTGTTTGAGGTAAAGAAAATTCAATGTTTGTTGTTGGATTAAACGGATTCGGGTAGTTTTGGTAAAGAGTTATTTCATTTGGTAAATCACTATCAACATCAATGGATACGTTAACTACGTCTATGTTTATTGAGAAAGGGGTAACAATAGTAGTGTCATTGTTCTCAGCGTACCAAAATCTGGTTTCAATTTTATCCTCAAAAACGAAGGAGGTAGTGATATCAGCCATAGAAAACTCGATTGGAATATTTAGGCTATCAATTAGCGTTCCAGTTAGTTTACCTGTATTACTTTGATCAAATGGAACATTAACCTCCCAATTTATCTCTGACTCATTGAGATTATAAATGATTAATTCTTCTTTAACAAAAAGAGTGTCACTTAAGTTTATTGTTTGCTGTAGATCAAATTTATTTGGTTCAACAATTACATTAATAATTGGGTCACTTATTTCATAAATGACATTTATTACTAATGGGGTAGTAATTATTGAATCTTTATCATCATCGTACCAGAAACGAGTGATTATTTCTTCCTCAACACTGAATGATTCAACGATATTCTCAATTACAATTTCGAATGGTATAATTAAACTATCTGTAAGTGTTCCATTCAGTGCAGTTTTACCTTGAACTTGTTCAGGTAGTAATACTCCATAATTAATGGCGGCCTCACCGTGATTTATAAGTGAAATAGATTCTTTGATTGTTAGAGTTTGTCCTGGTTCAACCGGAACATTTCGCATAATGCTATCAGGCTTTACATCTACTAGAATATTATTGGAAGCACCATCATTAACTACAATATCAATAGTAAGAGGTATTTCCTTTGTAACTACCTCTTCTTGGGGATAAAAGAATCTATATGTGATAACGGTGTCCATATAAATATTTTCTTGAACTTCAGAAAAATTAAGTTTCAAGCTTATATCCTGAGTAGTATTAAACTTGCCGTTAAAAGGGCTCGATATTGCAAAAGAACTTAATGTTTGAACGTACTGAAAATTGACACCTGGAGACCCTAAATTATTGAAGGAGAGAGACACAAATTCTTCAAAATTTTCATTTATATTCAGCGTATCTGAAACGTATAATTCAGCTGGTATAAACTCAATATTTGGTAATGGACTTGTACCTCCATCAGTAATTGTCAAACGAACAGGTAGTTCAGCTTGAGTCTGTTCTTCTGAATCATCAAAAAAGGCTGCTGTAGTTACAATTGCATTTTTAAATCCAATGGGATCATTAGGTCTTAATCTGAAACTAACAGTAACTTCGACAGAATCTTTAATTTTACCCCCAGCTGGTTCCAAGCCTGTAATCCAGCCTTGGTTCTTAAATGCAAGCCAATTGATTGAGTCACTACTTTGATTGTATAAAACAAAGCTAGCAGTACCAGTAGAGTTTTCTGTTGGCCTTTGAAACGTTGCTTTTAGTGTATCAACATTAAAGCTAATCATGGGTTTATTTGCAGTAATTTGTACAGTTATTGGTACTTCATGTGGGGTTTCTTGCCCACCTTCATATCCAGTGTAAACAGTTAATAGTCCAGTTTTCGGTCCGATTGGATCAGTACTGTTAATATGTAGAACAATAGGTATAACTTGCGTCCCAGAAGATATTGTACCACTTTCACTTTCAGGTGCAATCCATGGCTGGTTATCATTGATCCTCCATTGTAGGTTTGGATCTCCAAAATTTGAAATACTTAGATTTTTTGTTATTTCAATATTTGTAAAAGGTTGTCTTGTTGTTACTTCGATTGAATCTGGACTAACTACAACATCATTTACATTTTTTGGCACCATATTTACTACAAATGGTATTTCCGTAGCAGTTTCATTCTCAGGCACTGTTCCAGCAAATAAGAATAAAGTAGCTCTTTTACTGCCTTCTGGATCATTAGCTTTTAATACAAAGGTAATAGTTACATCGGTTGAAGTACCTGATTGGACTGTACCGGATTTGGGAGATAACCCCATGATCCAGCCTTGATTTTTTGACATTCTCCAGTTTACTGCATCACTATTGTTATTTGTTAGTGAGAGTGTTTTAATTATCGTGGAATCTTGATTAGGTATCTTATAAACGAGACTTACTGAATCTTCTGATAAAGTTAACCAGTCAGTCTCACCTGTATCGAACGTAATTTCAACAGGAAGACTTCTAAGAGTCGGTCTAATTTCATTACTGTTAATGGTTATACTTCCAGTATGAGAGTTTATTTCATCGGATAGATCCCTAGAATCAAAATAAATTGTAAGATTTTTAGTTTCTCCACTAGCGACAATGAACGAAACATATTTACCGTCAGAATCTAAATTAAGATCTAAGTTAACCCATCCTAAGTCTTCCTCTAATTGTAATACTAGATCAGTAGAACCATTATTTGTTATTTGTAGCGTATGCTCGCTATACCAATTACTCGTATGATCTGCACTTAATGATAAGAAACTATATGAAGCACTAGGTGAAGAGGTTTCGGGGAGAAGTTGAACTACATTTGAAAATTCAGAGGTGACCAACCTATCATCAGTAAAAGTAGTCGAAATGAATACATTTGAAGAGCCAGTGTAGGGTATAGCTAGTGTCTTTGTAGAAAGATCATCCGAAGTTATAGACAATTTTGATTTTATAATATTCTCGCCTTGTGGAATAGCAGGGGAGCTTGAGTTAGAAAATATATCTACTAAGAAATTCTCTGAAGATGTTTCGGAAATACCTGAATGATTAATAATTAGGCTATCGTTAGTACTATTGACATAGGCTGAAAATAGAGTAGGTGATGCTAATTTTTGTATGTTGGAATATTGTCCGATTGATCCGTTAGGATTATCAAATATTGTATTGCCAATAACAGGATTACCAATCTCTGTATTAACTAAAAAACTCACTCCATAGCCATTACTACTTATGGTATTACCTTTATCTGAATCACCCACAGAATTACCTTTACTAGTCCCTGATACGTGTATTCCTATTCCAGAGTTATTAGAAATTACATTTGAATAGATTTTATTATTGTCTGCACCATTTAGAAAGAGTGCTGCTTCACCTTGATCACTGTTTGTGAATTTTATTGTGTTTCCTTCAATATGATTATTTGAGGCACTTGTAAGTTTAATGCCTGCACCTTGATTAGCTAAAGAAGAATTTGACCATGGTAAATAACCGATATAGTTGTTAATGATTTTATTGTCATCACTAGTTACATTAATAAGTATTCCATTATCCTTGCCGACAATAACATTAGATTCTAAGGTATTGGTGTATCCCATATTCACACCATATTTAGTCATTAAAGAATTACCATCATGACCAATATGATTACCCCTTACTACATTACCAGTACCTTTGAAAATAACTTCTCCGATAATATTTGCAGAATCAGCCGCAAAGCCACCAACTTGTACACCACTAGTGTGTGCATTGTTAAGTGTTAGGCTATTTATTTTTGATTGAGTAATAGAGATTGATGATGTTTGAGATCCATCTTCACCTCCACCTATATCTACACCTTGGACATCAATTCCTTTTAACTCATGTCCTTCTCCGCTTTCAAAAACAAAACCTGGCTTGATATGAACCCCATACGTTCCGTTCCATCCATTTTCAATATCTAATGAGTTTGCAGAGAAATCTTGGTGCGCTGTACCATCGATTATCGTTCGCTTTTTTATTCTTGCTAAATAATCTTCAGTCAACGAATCTGGAGCTGAGTCTCCAATTGTAATTGTTAATGGAACGGATGAATCTACCCACCATGGTCTACTTTCAGATTCATTGACAGCAGTAATTAATGAGCATCTACCAAATCCGTTATCACAATAGCCATCGCCAGGATTAGCATCTTCGGGTATTTTTAAATTAGTATGTGTTATCTCAAAATTACTAACCTCATGAGTTGAAAAACTCAAAGGGAGATAGTTAATGTCACGTTTTGCATTAAGTGCTGGATCAAATTCACCGTTATTAAGTTCTGGTTGGACATAAACTAAATAAGCATTTTGACCAATATCACCACCTACGTTATTTTGATCGAAAATCGAGACATAATATACAGGCCAGTAAGGTTCATCGTCCCCGGGGAAATCAAAAGAATTAAAATTATCTTCAAAGGGTAGAAGCATAGCATTACCACTCCAATTGAAGCCATCTTCAGATAAGTAATAATATACTCCTGGTTCAATTTCTGGTGCAAAACTAAAACTTCTGGTTCTTAATTTAATGTACTTCTTAAAGTAAGAGCTATACGCAAGCCCTTCAACTGGCTCATTATTTGAATTTATTTTGAGAGGATAGTAATTATCAATAGGGGGAGGAAGATGACTTGCTGGATCAGTAACATTATCTAAATAAGGGTTGACATTTGGGATTGTGAAATCATCTCCATCAAAATATCTCCAACTACTTGCATCTTTTATATCATTAGTGCGTGCTATAGATCTTATTTTAAATCCTTCTCCCCAAAACTCAACTTCGATATAAAAATAATCACCAACTTTTTTTAATCCGTAGTCGGCACCATTAGCCCAATTGAATGCGCCATGTCTACCTGAATTATTTTGTTCTCGGTATTTATAGGGTGAACTTGCGACTACATATTCGCTTGGATGATCACCAGCCTTGTCCCATGTTAGTCCATCATCAGTCGATTTAACAAGTATTGCAGCACTCATCCAACATTCTTGTGCAAGTGCTCCAACATTATTTGATGGACAACCTGTAGAATTATAACCATAGACTGTCCAACCAGTGAATTCTAAGTAGGCAATTGAATACAAGTTACCATCATCACCTTCAAAAGAGTCATATGTTGGCCAGATTAGATAATCATATTTTCCAGGATCTGGATCTCTAGTACCTTTATAATGTCCAGTATTTTCATCAGTACTGACTTGAAAATTAACTTTTGTAAGATCACTCATTTCTAAGAAACTAGGAGCTTTAGCAGTGATATTTATATCACTATGCCCAAATACAGCTACTACGCTGTCTTCCGAAGTATACATATGTATACTAGCATCAGGGCCAAAAGTATATTCTGGAAATGCAGCTTGAAATATGTCAAAATCGATTAGTGTTGCATTGTTAGAAAAATCAAAAGTAGCTTTGTCAGGATAGACTATTTGGGCCTTTGAATGTTTATTAGCAAGTAGCACCAAAAATAAGGAAAGAAAAAGGAGGAGTAATTTTTTAAACATAACTTAAGGGTCTTATTGTAAGTACCCTTAAAGTATATAAGTAGACAGAAAATATCTAACACTTATTATTAGCTATAATGACCAACTCTTTCCGCCTGTAGCTTCATTTAAATCTATACATCCAATATAACGTCCAGGAATTGGATCATATGCAAGAAATTGCTCACCAACTAATTCGCTACCACGGTAAGCTCTTATCATAAGCGATTTTAAGTTTGTAAGGAGTGCAAAAATGGCTACTTCATCGGAGATTTTACTTTTTTCCCCATCTTTGGTTGATTTTTCAAAATTATTAATTTCATCATACCAATCATTTTTAGTATTCCAATCTGCTGAAAAGGTTTTTTCAACCCAATATTCAATTGGTTTTTCAGGATTAATCGCCCTCATATATTGTTGCATGAATGATTTCAAATTTATTTGTTCATCATCTTCAACCATATCAGCGATGTAATGGTCTATATACTCAGCTACACCAGCTTGAGATGCCTTTGGCAGTATATTTGTACCTGGAATTATTATATCGCATGTTTCAATTAGTAATTGCAATTCGAGTTCATTGAAAAAGTGAGTAGTAGATCTTTTTGTGCAGGACGCATGAAACAAAACTGGGCTAGCAATGACAACTCCAAAACTGAGTCCTAATTTTTGTAAGGCTTCTCTTCTGTTCATTGTCACACTCCTATAAATTCATTTTCTTTAGCTCTTCAACAGCATGAGCCACAGCTCTAGCAGTGAAGGCCATATACGTTAAAGATGGGTTCTGGCAGCCAGATGAGGTCATGAATGAACCATCGGTTACAAACACATTTGGGACGGAATGGACTTGATTGTATTTGTTTAGGACACTGGTTTTAGGGTCTTTACCCATTCGAGCTGTACCCATTTCATGAATTCCCAACCCTGGTCCACCAGGATTATCAAAGGTTGATACAGAACTAAAGCCTGCTCTATCTAACATTTCAGCCGCTTGATTCATCATATCTTTCCGCATGTTGAGTTCATTTTCTTTAAACTCAGCGTCAAAGGTTACTGTGGGTAATCCCCATTTATCCAGTTTTTCATAGTCAAGCGTCATTTTATTATCGTGATAGGGCAAAAACTCTCCAAATCCACCCATCCCTATCGACCATCCTCCAGGTTCAAGAAGAGCTTCATTAAAGGCCTTGCCGTACTGATATTCTTGAATATTTTCCGACCAATTACTTCTTGAGCCCCCCCCTTGGTACCCATACCCTCGAATAAAATCAACAACCTTAGTCCCCGAGTCTAAGTTTCTAAAACGAGGAATGTAAAACCCATTTGGACGGCGCCCGATATAATACTTATCCCTAAATGAATCTGTAGTAGCAGATGCACCTACCCCTAAGTGGTGATCCATGATGTTATGGCCTAATTCACCAGAATCATTCCCCATTCCATTAGGGAAACGGGCCGATCTAGATTGCATAAGTATACTGGTTGATGCAATTGCGGATGCGCACAGGAAAATAACCCGTGCACGATATTCATAATGCTCCATAGTTTCGGTATCAATAACCCGAACTCCTGTAGCTCGTTGCGTACTTTCATCATACATAACCTCATGAACAATAGAATTGGGCATTAAGGTCATATTGCCTGTTTTGTCAGCAGCGGGAAGGGTAGATGAATTACTGCTAAAATAAGCGCCATAAGGACAGCCTCGCATACACCGATTGCGGTATTGGCAACTGACTCGTCCCAGGCCTTCTTTAGTACCTTCTGTGATATGGGCTACACGGCCAATAGTAAGTAGGCGATCCGTATATTTTTCTTGTAATTGTTCCTTAAGGACCTCTTCTACACAATTAAGTTCCATGGGCTTTAAGAATATTCCATCAGGAAGTTGTTTGAGACCTAAATTTTCACCACTAACCCCAATATATTCCTCTACGTAATCATACCATGGCTTTATTTCGGCATATCGAATAGGCCAGTCAACTCCATAACCATCCTTTTCATTGGCCTCAAAATCAATATCACTAAGACGATAGGTTTGACGGCCCCACATCAAAGAACGACCTCCAACATGATATCCCCTCATCCAATCAAATCGCTTTTTTTCATTATACGGATGCTCAATGTCATCTACGAAAAAATGGCTGTTGGCTCGGTCTGTTGTATAGCCCGTGCGATTTTGCTTGTACTGCCTCTTTAATTCTTCCTTGGTAGGGCGGCCTCCATGATCCATATCCCAAGGATCCAAATGAGCAGTATGATAGTCTTTGACATGCTCAATCATACGTCCCCGTTCTAAAACGAGGGTTTTTAATCCATTTTCTGTTAATTCCTTTGCTGCCCAACCTCCACTTATACCAGTTCCTACAACAATTGCATCATACTCATTCATATTCATTGTGAACAAATTAGGTTTAATTTCACTCGATAACTTTGTGATAATAGAGCCCTAAGTGGAGCTATGCAAGCGCTTTTATTGAAAAAACACTAATTACCAGAATTTACCATCTAGTTCAGCTGTTTTTTCCCATTCGCTCATAGGCTGGGTTAGGGTAGCGGCTAATTGATCTAATAATACTCTGGATTCTGGCAGATCATAATGATACCAGCAATGGATCATTTTTTCATACTCATAATAATTAAAAATAACCGGTTCTGAGGCGGCCTTTTGGCGAAGTTTTACTGCGTCTGCTTTGAAAATATCATATTCCGCTGTGTATACCCGAGTAGGTGGGGTCTTCCGGAGATCCATATAAATAGGAGCTAGAGGATTAGTGGGATTTTTAAGAATGCCATCTGCTGTTTCATTTTCCAAAGCTGAGGGAATTTGACTCTGCCAGATTTCTCCTAAGCGTGTCCATTCTGAGCGATTGTTAATGGGATCCAAAACTTCGACTTCATCAATCCAAGGATTACTTAATGAAGCATCTAACCAGGGGCATAATAGAATAAGTTCATCAACTTTAAGTAGGTGCTCTTTTTCAAAATTATGTAGCATATTATAGGCTAACCATGCACCTGAGCCCTCACCTAACATTTTCAATCGGTTTTCTTTAATCACGAGTTCATGTACGATCTCCATAGTTGTTTCTAGGCACCAATCCAATATAGAAGAAATCGTATGAGAGGGAAACAGAGGGGCTTCTACTAGAACAATTCTTGGGACGCCACGTTGCAGTAAATCCTCGATACATTTCCAATGGTGTTTTCTTGGCCCTTGAATAAGTCCACTTCCATAAAAATAAAGTATGGTGGAATCATCATCTTCGGCAGTTTGGGTCTCACAAATCCATATCCTACCTTCAGTATTTTTTTTTAATTCAATGCTGTAATTTGAGCATAGTTTTTTTGGGGGATGCAAAGAGATATTTTCTCTAGCAGGATCAATGGGTTTTCTATAAGTAGCTTCGGTATGCTTGAGGTAATAATAGAGCATACGGCTAACTAAACTAGATTTTGGCATACATCGTGAAAATAAAAGATTGACTTAGCATTGACTGAGAGAATTCAGGAAAAAACAAGAAATACAACCACTTTACTCCAAACAGTATTCCAGCTATATCGTTTTGTTTACTCTATAATATCAAATTGCTCTTTAGTGGCGCTTCGTTCCATCGCATCAAAGTGCCACCATTCAGAAGATAAGCTCAAAAAACCAGATGAAGTCATAATCTTACGAAGGAGTCGTCTATTTTGAACCTGAGTAGGTTTTAAGGCGCCCACATTTAATAATGAATCTTCCGAATCTATATGTGAACGCACTGAAAAATCATCAAAAGGAGTACCCATATCAAGCAATCCTTGCCCATCAACCCAAATGCCAAGATCTATGGCCATTCCGTAGTTATGTATTGAACCTCGCTGAGGATGTGCTATATATTTACTCCGCTCTTCAATAGGAAGGTCAGATTCATCCCATAATCTTTGTTGTATTCGACGTGGGCGCGTCGCATCGAAGATGTACAACGAATAAGATGCATTATATGCCTGTAATTTTTTTTGAGCTAAGACTAACTTGTTAGCCGCTTCTGGTCTAAGATAAGCTTCTTCTAAATCTCCATAAATGTCGTAACCGAGTACATTATTGGGAGTGGAGTAGGCTAGACTGACCTTTATAGTAGAATCAAGTTTTTGAACGTTAACCATTCCCGCTTCATTGAATGTGGCGTTCCAGTCATGTGTTTTTGTACAAGAAAGACTGACTATGCAACCAAATAATCCAATTAGCAGTAGTATTGGACGATGAGAACAAAACATAGGCGCTTACTTTATTAACTGTATGATGTTAGGCTTTAAGGTACATATTGCCACTCCAGCCAAAATCTACACCAAAGCAAAGTCAAAAAAAAAGCCGCAGGATATGCGGCTTTTCGTGAGTAATCTCAAAATGGATTAGGCATCATTTTTCTTAGATTGAATCTCTAAACGAATGTCCTGAGCTAATTTTTTCAGATCTTGAAGACCTTTTCTTGCTCTGGTACCAGCTGCTTTGTTTCCTTTTTCGTAGAACTTTTCCATTTCTGATGATACTGATTCTACTAATGTTTGTAATTCACTTACTCTACTCATTATTACTCCGTTATGTTTTAGTTAATGAATATTCTTTAAAGAATGACCTAAACTATTGATTCAGAATCATTGAATCAACAGAAAAAATACTTTTTCTTTATAAATAATGGCATCTATGAACAATAAACGCAGATTTTAGGTGAATTCATACAAAATTTGAACAATTAGGATAAATAATCTCTATTCATAAAAAAATGAGACAATATTTAGCTTTAATTTTGGCTAAAACTTGGCTAATGAGTCGGTATAAAAGGGGTGAGGGAGTAAATCATGAATAAAATATTCCGACCAAGTGTGATCTTTATTGAGACAAAACAGCTTGGAAAATAGCATATGTTCACTCAAAATTTGACGGCAAGATCCACATGGTGTACTAAAATCACCATCAATGGCATGAACGAATATCCCAAAAAACTCATTAGCACCGTAGCTTAAAGCATTTATTAAAGCCGTTCTTTCAGCGCATAATCCCAGTGACCAATTTTGAAATTCAACATTTACCCCTGGAAATACCCCGAGATTAGTCCAAAGTAGGGCTCCCACTGGAAAATTTGATTCAGGACATACTGCAAGTTTGCACACATTAACCAATGCATGCTTGAGTTGTTCCATTTGACTTTTTGAGAAAACGGGCCGTGATTCACTATTTTCGTTTCCTAAACTATGTAGTTGTTTAGAAAGCTCTAAGAGACCAACGTTCTCAAGTGGTATCGGTTTAATAGAAGTAATCGTTGTTTTCTTACTCGAATCTAAGGTGTCCGAGTGTAACCATTGTTGGTTCTGTTTCTGAATCTCTGCAGCTTTTTCCTGTAATTTTTGTTCAGGTATTTGCTCAGGTTTCAATGAAAGAGTGTTTATCCAGTTCTCAAGACCACTTAATGCCGGATTGGCATAATATATTACGGTTGGTTGTTGGCCATGCATTAGACATTGTACAACTCCTGCTTGCACTGCGGAAATAGTAGTAGGAAAGGAAGCTGATTCTATTCTAAAGCCTAGATATAAGTCGCCTTCTTGGCTTTCAATAACACAATGTCCTGGTTTATTAGAATAGGGCTGATAACTATAAAGTAAGGTGCTACTCATTCTATCGCTCCATGGATTCGTAAGCTGCATCAGCAACAGCTGCCCGAATTCTACTTATTCTTGCCCCATATGAGCGGTAAGGATGGACCCGATTTGTTAAGACTATGACCCCTAAACGGTGTTCTGGATCTATCCAAAAAGAAGTGCCGGTAAATCCAGTGTGTCCAAATGATTCTAGACTCATACGAGTACCTGCGGAGCTAAATCCTGATCTAGATTTTTTGTCAAATCCTAAGCCTCGTTTACTCAGGGATTCTTGTGTAGACGTAAATTCATCGATACGTTCGGAAGAAATAAAGCGTTGCCCAGTATAAAACCCTTTGTTGGTTAAAAAAGTGATGTACTTTGCGATGTCAATACTATTTGAAAATAAGCCAGCATGTCCAGCTACACCATCCATATAATAGGCTCTTTCGTCATGAACATCTGCTTGTACCAATTCCATTCTAAAGAGGGTATCTATCTCAGTGGGGGGGATGGATTGCGCGTACCAGCGGCCTACTTTCTTGGGAGTAAAAAAGGTTGAAAACATGCCCATAGGATAGTGTAACTGAGAACGAACATAGGAATCAAGGCGTTGACCGCTCACTTGTTCTATAATTTCGGCCAAGAGAATTAATCCTAAATCGCTATAGACATACTTTTGATTTGGGCTCCATTCTAAAGGCTCATTCTTAATGGCCTCTATAATGGATGCTCTATCCTGTAATTGATCTACATATACTTTGAAAGCAGGTAGTCCTGATTCGTGATTCAATAAATCTCTAATGGTAATGCCTGCCTTATCATCAACTCGAAATTCAGAAACATATTGACTAACAGGTGTGTCGAGATCAAGTAAACCACGATCCACTAAGTGCATAATAGCTGTTGTGGTAGCTAGTATTTTTGTGACACTTGCTAAATCATAGGGGGTGTTGGTTTGCACGGGTGTTAGCTTTTCATAGTCAACATATCCAAAAGCTTTATTGTATACTAAAATGCCATCTTTCACCACTGCAACGACTCCTCCTGGAAATACCGAATCTTTTATTGCATCGTGCATAATACCATCAATTTTAGCTAATTTTCCTGAGAGCATCCCCGCTTCCTCAGCCATGCCAAAATGGAGGGTGCTTTTTGGAATATGTATTCCATCTCCTAGTCCAAAGGTAGGAGGTATGTCAATAGGTAACCGGCCGTTAACATCCGTAGCTCCAAATAGACTTGCGGCAGCGGCTTCGCTTTGCACAGAGGTATTGGACCAGGCAATGACTTGCACCTCAGATTGCTTTATTGAACTGATCAGATAGGGGTTCCCAAACAGAACAGTAACGATAGGGGTACGACTAGCAAGAAGTTTTCGTACAAAATTGGCTTGCGTTGAATTCAATTGTAAATCCTGCCCTACTCGAATACGGGTAAAAGCTCCCAGTACCACAAGATCTGAATTTCTGGCCTGTCGAATGATTCTGAGTTCTTCTGAATTGGTCGTTCTGGAGTCATGCTCGAAGTAACTAACATCGGGATGATGTTCTCTGACTCCCCGTATAAAACTACTCTCAGGACTACCTATCTCTGAATCACTTAAATTTACTAGGGTTAATTTTGGGTAGCGTGAGGGATTAATAGGTAGAATATTAGACTCATTCCGGAGCACGGTAATGCTTTGTTGTGCAATTTTCCTGGATTCCGCTATGTGTACTGGTGAGGAAATGATGTCAGCCATCTTGTCCAAAGCTACTTCGCCATTGGATTCGAATAATCCGTGGGATGCTTTCCAATTCAGAAGCTTTAAAACGGATTCATCAACCCGTTCCATCCCTAACTCTCCAGCTTCAACTGCTGCCATCACCTCATCAATAGCCGTAGTGACGTCAGGGCTCATAAGCATGAGATCCGCACCGGCTTTTAGTGCAGCTACGACTGCTTTTCCTGGCGAAAAATAGTTGGAGATACCTTTCATGCCAAGGCCGTCAGTGACAATAACACCTTCAAACCCTAAAGAATCCTTGAGTATATCGGTCAAAATTCGGGGATCTAAGGTACCTGGTAGACCAACACTATCCGATAGCTGTGGGAAGGATATATGGGCTGTCATAATACTTTGGACACCCCCTTCAATAGCAGCGGAAAAAGGAATTAGTTCAACCGAGTCTAATCTAGCGTAATCATGTGGCACTACTGGAAGGTCTAAATGGGAATCTGTTTCGGTATCGCCATGACCTGGAAAGTGTTTTGCGGTTGCAACTAAACCCTCACTTTGTATTCCCTGAATAAAGGCCGTCCCATATTCGGATACAAGTTTTGGGTCGGACGAAAACGAACGTATGTTAATGGCTGGATTTTTTGGGTTATTGTTCACATCTAAGACGGGTGCAAATATTTGATGTACACCAGCGGCCTTTGCTTCTTTGGCAGTAATTTTACCCTTCATAAAAGCATTCCGAATATCTCCAGTGGCTGCCACACCCATTGCAGGTGTTATTCGCGTCGAGCCACGAATACGCATAGCCGCACCAAATTCCATATCCTGTGTTATCCACAATGGAATACGACTCAAAGTTTGTAGATCATTAATCAAGGCCGCCTGTCCATAAATATCTCCACTCATCATTATTAGCCCGCCAATTTCTTGTTCGGTAATTAAGCGTTCAATAGCCAGTCTAGAGCTACTACCTTGTGCCATATAATTCCCATAAACTGGCGCGAAAAAGAGTTGGGCTACACGTTGTCGTGGGGTCAGTTGTTGGAGTAAAATTTCGGGGTCAATTTTTACTCCAGATGCATGTAGGGAGGGATCTTGCTGAGTTACTTCTTCACGGGTTAATGGGCTTGGCTTGTCTTGCGCTGTGCTAAAGCTAGCCAGTAGAATGAACACAAGTAAGATGACTGAAAATGAGTATAAACCTTCTTTCATACGGGGGTAACTGGGTATGGGTAACTATCTGTAATTCGAGTTATGAACAATAAATAATTACTGAACTGGAATCAATTGCATATGTCGCCAATTACTAAGTTTAACGTAGGAGCTATCTTGTACTAATTCCTTATAACGGCCCTCTAGCCATAATGAAGTTTGATCACCAAAGTGAGAAGAAAAAGGGTTACCTGATTGCCCAGTGGGTAAAATACTTCGGGAAAATCGTAGGTCGGCAAGGTTGACTATTCTTCGAACCGAGGCTCCTAGTACCATTTCAAAGGGGGTATCCCAATTGTATTGTCCGTTATTTATAGACATACCATGCCCTGGGACCTGAAATGGTCCGTGGCTTAGAATGTTATCTACCACTAGTTTGAGAGTCTTGGGAGCAGAAGAATCTTGTGCTGCTTCCTTGAATAAGGGTGGAGAAAACCGAATAGTATGTAATTGTTCCCATCGCCACTCAAAAGGTTCAGGACCATATAAATCACTCAGATAATAGATAGTCTCCTGCATACTCTTTATTATTACCTCTTCAATAGTTTCCACCTCGCTTGTTAATGCATTATCAAATAGTCTGCTGTTGGTTTCAATTAGATACGGCATCACACGAACCGGAATTAACTCATGACGAACAAAGTGGCGGTAGCTATCATCGCCAAATTCATCTAAGAGGGTATTTTCAGTTAATCGTAGGAAAAAAACATCAAATATAGATGCAGCGGTGGAATTTTTTGTATAGTTATAATCCCAATTTTTAAGGTAACTCAGCGCAATACTAAAGTCATACTCTTGTTGGGATTCAATGTAGTTAACTATGGTGGGTGTAAGAGATGATGCAAAATGAGAAAAAACATCGGTTTGATGCTCAGCTACTTTATCCATGGAAAACAGGCTATCTGCTGTAATTAATTCCTCTAGTCGTTGGATGCGTGAAGGGGGTTCCCAAAAGCTTGCAATGTAATGAGGGTAAGCAGCGGTCGTTATTTTATTGTTGGCATTGGCAATCCACCCTTTTTTTGGATTGATGATGAAAGGAAGTTCCTCAAAAGGTATCCAAGATTGCCAATCATAGTCTGGATCCCAACCTGGCCGTAAGAGCAAGGGGTCATGTTTTCGAATAGGTAATTTGGCCGCGCTAAACATGGCAATATTGCCGCTATTATCTGCATACATTATGTTTTGCCCTGGTGCGCCATAATCTTTTAAAGCATTTTGGAAGCTTTCAATATTCGTTGACCAATTAATTCCATACATACTCTTTATTTCATGACTAATCTCGTGTCCAGTCCATCGCATAGAAATTACCTGATTGTTCACTAGAGCATCTGTAGGGTAAATATCACTAATAACGGGCCCATGAATCGTAGATCGAATATCAAAAAATTGATCACTCGCATCTTTTATTTTGATTCGCTCTCTTCTCACATCAAACGGTAGGTAAGCCAAGCCTTCAGGAGTATCTCTTCTGTATTGACCTCGATCTTGAGGGTTCACCATTTCCAAATAGAAATCGGTATCATCGGCCATAATATTGGTAAAGCTCCATGCCAAATCATCATTTTGGCCAAGTACAATACCCGGTAAACCGGCTAAGCTTACCCCAGAAACATTTTTTCCATTTAGGTGAGCGTGAACTTCATACCATTTCCCTGGCATATCTAAGCCTAGATGTGGATCACCTGCTAAAATAGGATATCCCGTAGTTGTCTTAGATCCATCAATAGCCCATGCATTACTTCCTACAGCAGACCCACCAACTTCCATTACATCTCGGCGTTGCCATTCCAAGTCCAACAGTCCTAACAGTGACTGACTTTCTTGATCATTTAAGGTAGTGGGTAAACCTTCGGACCACGCTACCATAATTGCTTTTAAATCTTCAGGGGGCAGTTTTTGAGACAAATCTTGATACATAAGCTCACTCCACCAGCTCAGGTTTAAATCCCAAGCCATGAGTCGAGTTAATCCAATAGAATGTGTAATAGTCCAGCTAATTGGAGTCATTTCAGTAAGGGCAAATTCCACTGGTAGACGGTCGCTATGTGTTTGAATAAAGGTGTTCACGCCCTTTGAGTAAGCTTCCAGAATAATCCTTTCTTTATCACTTAGTTGTTCTTCAATTTTCTTTGCTGTGTTCCAAAATCCTAATGTGCGTTGGTACTGATCCAATGAAACCAAATCTTCACCAAAGAACTCAGCAAATCGTCCTTCCATAGCAAGTTGGGAAAGGGTCATTTGCCACAACCGATCTTGTGCGTGCACATAGCCCATTGCATAATACAAATCAGTTTCATCCGTAGAGTAGATGTGTGGCACACCAAAATCATCCCAAAAAATATCAACTGTATTGGTTAAAGCAACATGTTCGCTACTGCTTTCGTAATTGGGTAAAGGCTTCCAAAATGTCCAATAAAATGCGGTAATTGCTACACCTAAAAATAGAAGGGCGATGAAAAGAGCAAATTTAACAAGCGTATTCATAGGTACAGATATAAAGGTTGAATTTGACGGACTATTTGGATAGGATTAACAGATAGAAAGTAGTGAGTCTAGGTATGAATTAAAATGTACGGATTGTTTCATATAATTTAGCAAAGCATAAAACATAGCCTAAATCGCACACACTGAATACATACACTTAGCATTATTAATACTACACAAATTCAATAAAAATTGGTGAGGCGCAAATGCATAATCAACATATACATTCCATAACAATTGTTGGAGCAGGTACGATGGGTAATGGAATCGCGCATGTATGTGCGATGGCAGGCTTTCCTGTAAAATTAATGGACAGTAGTGAAGAGCAGCTTAGAATGGCTCTTCAAACAATCGAAAAAAATTTGACCCGCATGGCTGAAAAACAGAAGATTAAGCCAATTGAGGTGGGTGCTAGTCTAGCCCGTATACAGACATTTACTGATATTAAGCAAGCTGTACCTGGGGCTGATATGGTTTTAGAGGTAGTTCCAGAACAATTATCACTAAAAAAACAGATTTGGAGCCAAATAGAACAGGGTATTGACTCCAAGCGCCTCAAACAAACTATATTTGCTACTAATACTTCCTCGATATCCATCTCTGAATTAGCAGAGGGTATAACTCACCCAGAGAATATGATCGGAATGCATTTCTTTAATCCGGTTCCTGTAATGAGTTTAGTTGAAGTAATACTTGGGAATAAAACAAGTGAGCAGACGTTCAAAACGGTAGAATCACTTACAAGGGAGCTAGGCAAGACCCCGATCAGAGTCCATGACTTTCCCGGGTTTGTCAGTAATCGAATACTCATGCCTATGATTAATGAAGCTATTTATGCACTTCATGAAGGGGTGGCTGAAAAAGAAGCTATAGATCAAGTAATGACCTTAGGGATGGCGCATCCGATGGGACCTTTACGACTGGCTGATTTTATTGGCCTAGATGTGTGCTTAAACATAATGAATGTACTACATAAGGGCTTTCAAGATGATAAATATACTCCATGTCCTTTACTTAGAGAGATGGTAGATAAAGGCCACTTAGGAAATAAAACAGGGCAAGGTTTCTATTTCTACGAAGTCTGAAGGTATTGCAGTGACTTCAGTTATGGGAATATGTGAGTTATTCTCGCACAAAAATAACTTGTCAGCTGTTATTTTTTTTAAAAATATTTGCTAGCAACTAAATAGTAAGCTAGATTGGAGTAGTCAATTTGCTTAATTAAGAATATTATAAATTATTGAACTGCAATTGTTTATATGGATTATTGAATGACAAATATTGAAAGCGCTTTTTTATCAGAAAAGTGCATCTTATTTGTTTGTTAGGGAACTAATTAAGAAATAGTAATAGTTATATTAAAGTAAACCTTTAACTAAACGGAGAATTAATGGAATTACCAATGCTAACCGTGGGTGAGTATTCCCTTGTCTACAATATGCTATCATTTTGTATAGCGTCTATGGTCTTCTCTGGACTATTTTTTATCATAGCCAAGGATAGAGTGGCTCCCCAGTACAGAATGTCTGTCATTCTTTCAACAATCGTTGTTGGAATCGCTGGTTATCACTATTTTCGTATTTTTGGATCATGGGAAGCTGCTTATGTGATGGAAGGCGCTAATTATGTGGCTTCAGGAACTCCTTTCAATGATGCTTATCGCTACATGGATTGGCTTCTTACAGTACCTCTACTTGTTGTAGAGTTATTACTACTCTGCAGTGTTGCTGCTGAGAGAAAAAGTGGTCTAATTTTTAACACAGTTGTAGCAACAGTATTAATGCTAGTATTTGGATATCTTGGTGAGACTACTGGTGGTACATCACTTACTGATTCTAGAGGTATCTATGGCTTCCTAAGTACTGTTCCATTCGTATACATAGTATGGGTGCTGTGGAATGAGGTTACTGTTGCAATGGCAGATAAAGATGGACATCTAAAAATTCTTTATAGAAATATTAGATTTTTATTAATCTTTACTTGGGGTTACTATCCAATAGTATACATGGCACCATTTATTATGGATGCAGCTGCAGCAACTGTTAATGTACAAGTTGGATACACTATTGCTGATGTAGCTGCTAAAGCTGGTTATGGATGCTTGATATATGCTATTGCAAAAGCTAAGTCAGACGAAGAAGGATACGCAATGGCATAAAAATCAGTTTAAATTGATTTTTTTAAGCCTCATCAATCGGTGAGGCTTTTTTTTTGACCATGCTTTTAATTTTAATACAGTCAGTTAGGTCGAATGATCACCATTTGCTTTATCAAAAGTTCGATACATTTGCTCTACCACAAGCATGTGAGGTAAGGTAATTACACTGATCAGAGTAAATAAAATAGCGACCAATAAGGCTTCGTCGCCAAATGCTTCTACCAGAAAATATATTATGAAAAGCCCTATATAAGAGATTGCTGAGAACAAGGCAGTTTCTTTATAGAACCATCCGAAACCAATTTGTTCATCCTTGCTACTCAGAAAATCCAGCATAGTTTTTGTGTGATTGTATCCGTGCCATAAACCAAAATAAAGGGCAAAAGCGAAGATAGGATCAACCAATGAGAACAGGGCTGGAACCACGAGTGCATCCAAGCTTAACCAGCTTTTTAAGGGTACTTGTTTAGAAACCAAGCTCCCAAAAAAGAAAATACAGGGATACATTAGGGCAAAAAATAGACGTAGGTCTTCTGTAGTAGTAAAGTTATATACGATTGAAATAAGTGATATTCCAGTGACCGATTCCACGATTCTAGACGTATAAAAAGGATCGCTTCCGAAAAGTATGAGCCCGGCTATACTCAGACCTCTTGCCAAAATAAATAACTGTTTTAGAAAACCGTTTAAGGGTAACCGTTCGGTATCGGATTGGCCAAAATGGTATAAGGTGAACAACATAAATAATACAAATCCTATAAAGGGTTGGACATACCAAAGCCAGGCGTACACGGCTACTACTAGCAAGTATCCTGCATAAAATACAATCTGAGTCTTTACGGTTTCCTCTTTATGCAAGGCTTTAAAATAGATTTTGTGATCTAGTGCACCATGCGGCATACCAATGATTAAGACCGAGGCGGCTAGTGCATAATAACGGATGGCTTCAAACCATTCATACAGAAAAAAATTTAGCCCAATAATTGCTAGGCCAACAAACACTTGTAGTTGAATGATCTCATTGTTGGTTTTAGCATGTGTTGCCATAATAAAAAGTTTGTTCTAATGATTGCGGTTAATATTACTAATCGGTCGTTTAAAACCAAGTTTACGGGCAAGACCTAATTTATGGAATCTTTGTAAATAACAAGTGAAATGTAACTATACTACATAATAGTATGCTACTCGACCTTATCTTACGTAAAATGTAAAATGCTACATCCATTCATGTTTTTCTGATGCAGTACCTTCCGTTCAATTCTGTTTAATTTAGCTTCATTAGAAATACGGTGATTGCCCAGCAGTTCTGGTATATTTGCCCATTCATTAATCAGGTCGAATCCAATATCGGACCCAATGGAGACGACTTGTTCTTTGGGTAAATTGGATTGCAGTTGTTCTCCTGTGATTTGTACACCAAACTCAAAGAAAAAGCGTTGATTACGGCTAAGTAAACTACGATCAAAATGGGTGCTCATCCACTCATTTTCCGGATTAAGCTGCTTCATATGGGATAGTAAAGAGACTAGATTTTCTATTGGAATGTAATCGATAAATCCCTCAGTGATAAATAAACTAGGCCTGTCGGGATTGTATGCAGGTTGGTGTTTAAGACACTGATCTAACGCATTCTTAGTAGCATCAAAGTCATTAAAATGTACCTTTTGGTACAGTGTTGGTAAGAGCTTTTTTTTAAAAGTGATCATGGGTTCAATATCCAATTCAAAGCAGGCACACTTATCTGAAAAGACCCAACCTATGTGATCGATTCCACTTCCTAGAATCACTAACTGTGTGATAGGGGAATTGGGATTCATTAAACGGTCCTGAATGGATCTATGTAATGCCAATTTTCTAAATACTATATGATGTAAATCCCCCTTGAGTAGCCAATCATTAAGTGCTAACATCTTGGAAATCCAGGATGCATTCCATGGATTCTTAAAGGCTTTATTATCTTGAAACTCACATGTGGCGTCCTTCTTCCCCTTGAAATGTGGTGAAATTAAGCGACCAAGGCGATTCATTTTAACTTCCGTTTGATTGTAGTAGGAATGGACGATGGGAGGAAAGAGTGGAGCAATTGAAGGGTGTTTTCTTAGTGTAGTGAACTTCGAATACACATTGAACGCGGTTTTAGAGGGAATAAACATAAAGTGAGGCGTTATCTCAATCTTTGCTTCGATTCAATAATCAAACAAATTCCAGGGTTGTTGACGAGGTATATGAGCTTTTATGTTCATTGATTCTTTTTTGACTGGATGTTCAAAGGCTAAAGCATAAGCCCTGAGTGCAAGTGATTTACCAGGGCCCGTTTCCTCTTCCCCATATTTATAGTCGCCCCAAAGTGGAAAGCCCATTTTACTAAGCTGAACTCGAATTTGATGCGGTTTCCCTGTCACTAAATCGATTTCGATAAGACTGTAATGGGCACTTTGTTTTAGGGTAGTGTAACTTAAAACGGCAGGTTTCGCGCCAGATTTTTTAGAACCAAAAGCTTTGGTTTTATTGGTTTTTGAATCTTTTTTAAGAAAGTGTTCATAAGTGGCTTCTTCAGGGGTGCGCCCATGCACGATGGCCCAATAGGTTTTTTTAAGTTGATGTTCACGGATAAGCTGGGAAATACGCGAAGCGGCTTTGGATGTTTTGGTGAGAACCATTAATCCGCTTACAGGCCGGTCAAGACGGTGAGTTAAGCCTAAATATACATTACCTGGTTTATTGTAGGCTTTTTTCAAATATTGTTTACATAATTCGGTTAAGTCAACATTGTTGGTTTTGTCAGCTTGCGATAGCAACCCTGCTGGCTTGTCTATGATCAGTAAATGATTGTCTTCATAAACAATTTTTATATTCGGTGTGGTGCCTGTCCATTTTTTACTGGTACGTTTTTGTTTGGGCGGAACAGATCGTTTTGGCTTCATAAAATAATGTATGGATTAGGCATGGGTAAATTTCTCAACAATGCTAGAATCTGTTTTTTGGGTTAGAAAGCTTACCGTTATCAAGCTGAAAAGGTTAACCATGAGTCCATAAATACCTTCATGGATGTCCCAAGGCTTCAACTCAGGCCAGAAAAGAAATACTAGTGTAACAAAAATACCACTTATTAGTGCTGTAAGTGCCCCTAGTCGTGTAGCAGATGGCCAATAAAACATGGCAAAAACCAATGGGAAAAGTTGAGCAACGCCACCATAAGCACCTAACAATAAACTCACTATATCGGTAGAAGAGATAACAGCAAAATAGTAAGCTAAGATACTAATAAGTAATATACTCAACTGTATTACCTTTCGTTCTACATTCTTTTGATCCATTGCTGTCCTAAGTTGTGGAAATTTACGAAGTCCATCTCTCACAAAAACAGCACCAGCCGCATGCAGTATTGCATCCCCTGAACTCATTGAGGCAGCTAGGGTCCCCGCACAAACTAAGCCCACTAATACAACTGGTAGATCCATGTTTCTGAGTACATAGGGTAAAATAGTGTCTGCTGGTTCTATACCTGGAAAGCTAAGGATAGCCGAAAAACCGATGAATAAAATGGGTAATAGGAAAAGCTGGAAGGTGGGGTACAAAACAACGGTAAGTTTCATTGTTCGGTCATCTTTCGCTGCAAATGTTTTCATAAAAAAATGCGGCCACATTGAAAACCCAATAGCCGAAATCATAACTGCAGAACTAAATCCAGCCCAAGACCATGAACTTCCGTCACTCTGTAATCCTGGAGCTTGTAACATGTTGCCCAATCCTTCTTGTTGAATTGCTTCAAACATAGGCCCAATTCCACCGTGCAGTTCTTTGGGGAGGTATAAACCTAGAAACCAAGCAATACTTAACATGAAAATACCTTGGAAGGTATTAGTCCAACCAACTCCCATAACACCACTAAAAAAAACATACAATAGGACCACCCCATACGCCATTGCGGCGCCAAGCCAGTACGGTATTGCACCATCACTTATGGTATTGAGTACAAGTCCAGCTCCTTTCATCTGAAGGGTTAAATAGGGGATAAGTACTACTACCGTTAAAATGGCTAAAAGTATGGATAAAAATGGACTCTGATAGCGTTCTGAAAGTAGTTCCGCTTGGGTGAGATATCCATACTTGACACCCATTCTGCGAGCTCTTGGCCCAAAAAAATAAAGTGGAACCATTCCTAAAGTTCCGTAAGCAATAATATACAGAGCAGCAACTCCTCTAGAGTAGGCCCATCCTGGTCCTCCTAAAAATGCAAATGAAGAAAAGATGGAAGCTCCTAATACAAAATAAAGTAGGAGTAGATTCATAGAACGGTCACCCGCAACATAGCCTTCTGAGCTCTTACTCACTTTTAAACCAGGAACGATGCCCATTACTAAACTAAGAAGAAGGTATCCTATAGATATTCCCACTATGATCCAGGTATCACTCACGATTTCACCCCTCCTGAAAAGGATACATTGGTAGTCGTATCCTTTGTCAAGATCTTACTTTGCTCAACCTTAGCTCTTACGTCATGACTTTGCTGTTGCTGACGCTGCTGTTCCTGCCCCTGCCTTTTCTGACCTTGCTCTTCCCACAGAAAATAAGCCAGAAGCCCAGAAAAGCTGAGTAAAAGGCATAACAATACCCAAACAATCGAAAAAGGCATTCCTAGTATGATAGGCTCGATGTATCCAACTAAAGGATAAATAGGCCAGATTAAGGAAAATTGAATGAGCACTAAAAAGGCAATAAACCATCGTACAACCGGCTTCTTAGAAGGTTGTTGCACCGAATACATTAACCCGTGTTGCTTTTTCGAAATCATGGAATACTTGCTTGCTTCAAAATGTTGCTAAAGATAGTAAGAGATTAGCTCGAAAATAGAACAAATTCCTTAAGTTCCCACTATGGAATCCAATACCATAAAAGAAAAAATTGCTAATCTTCCCCTAGAACCGGGCGTCTATATATATAAAGATGCGAAAGGTAGTATACTTTATGTGGGTAAAGCTAAGAAGCTAAGAAATAGAGTACGTTCCTACTTTCAGGAGCGTAGCATACAATCTGGTCGAATTCAGACCATGGTTCGGAAAATCACCGATTTAGAAGTTATTGTTACCGATTCAGAAGCGGAAGCATTAATTCTAGAGAATAACTTAATAAAACAAAATCAGCCACGATACAATGTGCTTCTACGGGATGATAAAACCTATCCCTACATATGTATTACCAATGAAGACCGTCCAAGAGTATTTCCCACAAGAACAGTGATTAAAGATGGGAGTCAATATTATGGACCATACGATAGCGTTAACGGGATGAAGAGGATGCTTGAGGTCATACGAAAAGCTTTTGGTTTATGCACTTGTGCCGTATCCATCAAAACTCTTGACAAAACAAAAAATACGCCTAAATGGCATAGCTGTTTTGATGATTACCTTGGAAGCTGTTCAGCTCAATGGTCTCTACTAACATACCAAGCTACTATCGAAAAGGTCACAAAGCTCATTAACGGTAAAACCAGTTTACTTATTCGAGAGCTCAAAGAAGAAATGGAAATAGCAGCTCAAGCTATGGCATTTGAGCAAGCAGCGTACTTACGTGATAGTTTACAGGCTGTTACAAGGTATAGTGAGCGCATGAAAATGGTGACTGAGACCGAACAAGACAGAGATTTATTTGTAGTAGAAAAAAACACTGAAATTAATGAAGCATGTGGGGTGCTCTTGAAAATCCGAGAGGGTAAGTTAATAGGTAAATTTCACCGCTTCATCAAACCTGCCCAGGGATACTCTCATTCGGAATTACTCCAAAGTTTCATTGAAGACTATTACACCTCTGATCATCATATAACCTTACCTGACGAAGTATATTTGAGCCATGATCTAGTCGATGAAGAAGTACTACATGGGTATTTACATGAGCATAAATCCAAAAAAGTACCGTTCAAAATTCCTGAGCGAGGAGACAAAGCTAAACTAATTAAGATGGCAGTGACCAACGCAAAATTACATCTTAATGATCGTGCATTAGCGTTGGAAAAGAGAGAACGAAACCGAATTCCTGCTGCTATTTCAGATTTGCATCATTTTTTAAGTCTCAGTCGATTACCGCGCACCATTCACTGTTTTGATAATTCCAATTTTCAAGGCGCATACCCAGTCGCCTCTATGGTTTCTTTTGTGGATGCCAAACCAAGAAAAACTCAATACAAGCATTTTCATATCAAAACAGTTATTGGACCGGATGATTTTGCATCTATGGCGGAAATCTTAACAAGGCAATATACGAGCGTGCAAAAAAATGGAGAGCATATCCCCGACTTAATCGTGGTAGATGGAGGAAAGGGACAATTGAGTGCAGCGGTAAGGGCGTTAAAAGAAATAGGGTTTTATGGTGAATGCGAGATAATAGGTCTGGCAAAAAGGTTAGAGGAGGTATTTATACCTGGTCGTAAAGATGCTATAATGATCCCAAAAACATCCCCAGCACTCAAACTTTTACAACAGGTTAGGGACGAAGCGCATCGATTTGCCATAACCTTTCACCGCAACGTTAGGAGCAACAACACCATAGGAAGTGAGTTAACTAATATTGATGGAATAGGTGAAAAAACAGCCAAGCAACTGTTAAAAAAATACGGTTCAATTTCTAACATACGAAAACTAGAGGCTCATACGTTAGCTCAGGAAATTGGAACTACGAAGGCTAATAAAGTACTTGAATATTTCACTAGCAATAATGACCATTAGTGATCTCACATGCACATGTGATACTATTTTGTGCCGATGCGTATCATTTTAAATGTATGAACATACATAAATCCACCCAATCCACCCCTAATCGCTCCTCTTTTTCAGATAAAGAGTTGGTTTATTTGTATCGCCGTGAGCATGACATGGAGGCGTTTAAAACCCTCTTTAACAGATATGAGTCTAAAATTTACTCCTATATCTACAGTATGGTACTTAATACTGAAACGGCGAGTGATCTTTTTCAGGACACCTTTACAAAGGTGATTATGAAAATGGAAAAAAACTATAACGAAGAAGGCAAATGGATCGCTTGGGTTATGCGTATAGCCCATAATGCGACTATTGATTATTTGAGAAGGGCCAAAAAGTTCGTGCATATTTCAAGTAGTAGTGATGGGGAAGAAAATACAGATTTCTTCCACAGAGTTGCCGATGAAGGAGCTTTGGATGCCTCACAAGTTTACGTTCAGCATGAGGATAAAAAGCGAATGTATAAGCATATAAGTCGTTTACCAGAGGAACAAAGAGCTGTAGTTATGTTACGTCATTACGAAGAGTTATCCTTTAAAGAGATAGCTGAAATTACCGGTGTTTCAATTAACACAGCTTTAGGGCGTATGAGATATGCACTCACAAATCTGAGAAAATATTTTGAAGAAGAACAACAATCAGAAAAAAACCATGCAAGTTAATCAAACAGAGATTATTCGGTTCTTAATGAATGAGATGGACCCGTCTGAAAAAATTTCATTTGAAAAAAGAATTCGGTTGAATCAAGATCTACTCATCGAAGTAGAAAGTCTGAAAAAAACGTGGGAGAAAACCAATGCATACCCTTCGTTTGAAAGCCCAGAACGTGTTAAGGAGGCCATTTTCGCAAAGGCTGAAGCATCTATTACCGCATCAAGTAAAAATTGGAATTGGATTCCTCAACACGGTTTTAAAGTAGCTGCTAGCTTTTTAGTTATGGCAACGGCAATAATTACTTGGAACACTTGGATGCCGACAAACCAATTAGAGAGTACTGGTTCCTTGAATACACCAATTGACGGTCAACAATCAAACGCACCATTGACAACGGCTAAAGATTCTGGTATTGGAAGTGATGTAAATGAAACAAATAATGAGATTACACCTTGGGTTGACCACAATCATATAATCCGCTTTGCGGGTACTACAGACTTAAATCTTAGCCAGTCCCCTGAAATAAATTCAACAAGTCATCAAAACAGCAAATTACGACTTGTTAATGATCAAACAGGCTACACCGGCCAAAGCAGAAAAATTTTACTAACAGGAAACACCCCTTAATCATCATTTTTGCCCTCATTAAGCCACAATGTGGATAACTTGCGGCTCCACTGTTAATAAGTATTTTTGGTTCGGTTCAGAGGTACTTTTATATTGAATTTTATTTCAAAGTTTTAATGGTTTAAGTCGTCAATGGGTAAAGTAATTTCTATTGCAAATCAAAAAGGAGGGGTAGGTAAAACCACCTCATCTATAAATTTAGCCGCTAGTTTAGCCGCTATTGAACATCCTACCTTAATCATAGATATTGATCCACAGAGCAATACCACTAGTGGGTTAGGGATCGATACTTCGACGGTGACTAACTCTATTTATGAAGTTATGATAGGTAGTGCTGAAATTAGCGATACCATTCGACAAACAGAATTAGACTTTCTAGACCTGGTGCCAGCACACATTAATTTAGTGGGTGCAGAAATAGAAATGATTGATCGCGAGCAGCGTGAACGTATCTTAACAAAGGCCATTTCTGAGTTACGGGATAAGTATGATTTCATCATTATAGATTGCCCACCTTCCTTAGGACTTTTGACCATTAATGCATTAACCGCGTCTGATTCCATCGTTATTCCCGTGCAATGTGAGTATTTTGCATTAGAAGGTTTAGGACAACTTCTTAACACTATTAAAATTGTGCGTCAACACCTAAATCCTAGCCTGGATATTGAAGGAGTGGTATTGACTATGTACGACACCAGAACTAGATTATCTAACCAAGTGGCAGATGAGGTGAAGCGATATTTTGATGACCGGGTATTTAAGACGGTCATTGCAAGGAATGTACGCTTGGCAGAAGCTCCTTCTTTTGGTAAGCCCGCTCTACTGTACGATTCAACTTCTGTGGGGGCAAAAAATTATCTAGCTTTAGCAGGGGAGATTATAAAGAGGAACAGAAAACTATTTAAGAATAGTCCTGTATTAACTAAATAAAAGGACATGGCGAATAAGAAAGTACTGGGAAGGGGACTAGGAGCTTTTTTTCCAGATATGGAAGATCAGCATACAAAGAAAAATCCAATCTTAACGGAATCTGCGAAGCAAGAAAGTCTAAAGGAAACTGCGGATGGGCGAAATTCTAGACAATTTACTGATAGCGAGCCATCCAAAAGTGAAGAATTTGACTCCAATACAGAAGCACAACATGGTCAGGTAGATGTAGTACTTTTCCTTGAACCTTACCACATCCGGGCGAATCCCTTTCAGCCAAGAAAGGAATTTGACCAAGAACGATTAGAAGAATTAGCTGAATCTATCCAACAACATGGACTTATACAACCAATTACCGTTCGATATTTAGGTGATAAACGCTATGAGTTGATAAGTGGTGAGCGGCGGCTCAGAGCTTCTAAATTAGCAGGAGTTTCTAAGATCCCCGCCTATGTACGACATGCTGATGACGAACAAAGTATGGCCTATGCCCTTATTGAGAACATTCAGCGCGAGGACTTAAACCCACTCGAGGTAGCGGTTGCGTACCAACGACTGCTCGAAGAATTTAATTATACCCAATCTGAGGTGGCAAACAAAGTTGGTAAAAATCGGACAACGGTCACTAATATGCTTCGGTTGTTGAATTTACCCGACTTCATTCAACTGGCTTTGGCTGCTAATAGAATTAGTGGAGGACATGCACGAGCCTTACTCGGAGTTGATTCAACCGCAGAACAACAATCCATACTTGACAAGGTTATCCGAGAACAGTGGTCAGTTCGTCGCCTAGAAGATCATATTCGAATCAAAGCAAATACTTCTGGAGTTCAACCCGACGCAGAAACAATCAAGCCTTCAGGAACACCGGGAACAGCGGGAACAAAAAATAGGGCTGTTATCAGAGATATAGAATCAAAATTACGAAGTGCGCTTGGTACAAAAGTGCAGATGAAAACCTTCTCAGAAGGTGGGGAAATTCGCATAAAATACTTCACTGATGACGATTTAGAGCGAATATTAGTACTCCTTTCATCCTCAGAATAGGAGACCTATGGGCGAGGCTAGGCTTTTTTTGTTGGCAAGAATTGGCTTAGGTTGCTTATTATGGCTGTTTCTTTATAATGAAGTGACATTAGGGCAGTCTGCTACTGCTTATGATAGGCAGTCAGTATTTTATCTTTCATCACATTCACGGGCACTTGTAACGGCTTTATCGGACACTTTAGACCCGGTTCCAATATATCTTGAAAATTCAGCAAACACGGCAGACTCTATGCGCCCAAACGCCACCATTTTTGCCACTACCGAAACACATATTGACAAGCTTCCCTACCCAAAACAAATACTGCGAAAGTCGCTAATCCTCCCCGGTCTAGGTCAATACCATAACGATCAAAGTTGGAAGATTCCCTTAATTTACGGCCTAATTGGTGGATTAAGCTACTATAGTGTGTTCTTGACTAAACAGTATCATGATTACCAAGCAGCCTATTATAATGCGGTCACCGATAATAATGATCTTCGATTTGGTCCGACTCCTGACAGGCTAATGGGGGCAAATACAAGCCAATTGAAAAGCAATCGTAATTTTTTGCGCAATCGTAGAGATTTTATGTATGTAACCATAGGATTGGCTTACGCATTAAATGCTGTAGATGCCTATGTATATGCCCATTTATCTACTTTTGATGTTTCGGATGATTTAAGTCTACGCCCCTCATTTGATGTGTACCATCTCGAAGATAGTGAGTTTGGAATAGAGATTACCCCTGCTGGAAAGGCTGTTCCGATGTTCGGATTTCAACTCGATTTTAAATAACCATAGAGGTATAATGCGTTCATTATGCCAATAAATCATGAACTGAGTAGGCATCAAAAGACCAATAAATAAAACCTAAATATTTTTTCCCATGGAAGAACAAAAGCCGTTATTAATTCCTAATTCATACAAAAATGGATACGATCGCGAGGTTTGGAGTATCTTCAAAATAATGGGTGAACTGGTTGATGGATACGATACCCTGTTTAGAATTGGTCCCTGTGTTAGTATCTTTGGTTCCGCTAGGACCGCTGTTGATGATCCATACTATGAAAAGGCATCTGAATGTGCCAAGCTATTGACCAAAATGGGCTTCGGTGTCATCACGGGTGCAGGGCCAGGGATAATGGAAGCAGCTAATAAAGGGGCTCAGGAAAGTGGCGGAAAGTCAGTTGGGCTTGGAATTGAATTGCCACACGAACAAGGGATAAACCAGTACGTACAAAAAGAGTTTGCTCTAAATTTCGATTATTTCTTCGTTAGAAAAGTCATGTTCATTAAGTACTCTCAGGCATTAATTGTATTTCCGGGAGGTTTTGGAACCATGGATGAACTATTCGAAAGCCTAACTCTGGTTCAAACACAAAAAGTATCAACCATACCCATTGTTTTGATTGGGGTGGACTACTGGAGTGGATTAGTTTCTTGGATTGAAGATACGATGATCGCTTATGGTACTATTTCAGAGAAGGATAGAGAACTGTTTTTTTTGACTGACTCTATTGAAGATGGAGTTGCTAAAATACGTGCTATGTATGAGCGCGAAGAACCCATGCCCAATTTTTACTTTTAAAAAGGTTTCTTGGTTTAGTACAACAATAAATAGTCTTAGATTTTTGTTTGGTATCTAGTTTATCAATGAAACAGGGAACCATTGACATCTATTTTTCCTTAATTGAATAAATTGTGTAACTTTAAGTTTGTCTAGAAATAGAATCGAAACACTCCACATCATGACTATGAAATCTCTCTTTTCTCTTTTAAGTATTGTACTAATAGCTAGCGCAACGCTAGTAGCACAAGATCAAACCGCAGCCATCACGGCCTACAATGAAGCCCGGGAATTGGCTCAAGGCAAAGATTATTCAGCAGCCATTGACAAGTATACCGAAGCTATTGAAATTGCTTCTCAATTAGGTGAAGAAGGTGAGGACATCAAAAACCGTTCTGAAAAACAAATTCCTAAGTTGTATTTCACCATAGCGGTAGATGCGTTTAATGAGTTTAGAGGTGGTCCTAGTTTGGAAAAATTAGATGCCGCCATTGCTCTATTTATCCAATCCGAAGAAATTGGTGTCAGCTCTGGGGACACAGATGTTCAGCGTAAGTCTACCAGCGTATTGGCCCAGCTACATTATCAAAAAGGGCTCATGTTATTTAAACGTGAGATGTTTGTGGAATCCGAAGTAGCCCTTGACGAGGCGATTAGGATTAACCCGAACTATGCAAAAGCATATTACCAGAAGGCTTTAGTACACAAGAAGAACAGTCCTGAAGATGTGGACGGTATCATGAGTTGGTACGATCAAGCGATAGCTACTGCTATACGCGTAAACGATTCAGAAGTGGAGCGTTTGGCTAATCAATCTGCTCATGGTGATCTATTATTTAGAGGTGCTAAGGCCGTTGAAGCGGGTAATCCTACTCAAGCAATTGAGTTATTGCAATCCTCATTAGATTATTTTTCAGAATCAGCAGACAGTTACTACCGATTGGCAGAGGCTTCTAATAAACTAACCCGTTACAACGACGCAGTTAGGTATTCCGCACAAGCATTAGATCTTGAAACTGGTGGAAATACAGATAAAGCTAAAATCTTTTTTGAATTAGGTTTGGCAAATCAAATGCTGGGCAATAAGGGAGAAGCATGCTCAGCATACGAGAGTGCGAGCTATGGCTCATTCAAACAGCCTTCAGAATATAAGATGGAATATGAACTTAAGTGCGAAAGTACACGCCCATAAAACTTGAGCTTTTATATTGTTTGAAGCCCCGTCAAAAGCGGGGCTTTTTTTATTTAAACTCATTCTCACATTAACTAACTTGTGGCCATTAATTCTAACTGTAATAGAGTTGATTTTTTTGAGTTTACTCCACTTTTTATCATTTTTCACTAATAATAACTACTAGCTACGCTCTCTTATGAATAATGCGAATGATCTACTATGTGCTCACACCATCCGTACTCTATCTATGGATGCCGTCCAGAAGGCGAACTCGGGACACCCAGGTATGCCAATGGGAATGGCGGATGTGGCTACGGTTCTATGGACTAAATTTTTAAAGCACAATCCAAAAAATCCACAATGGTTCGATCGCGATAGATTTATACTATCGGCTGGTCACGGTTCCATGTTGCTCTATAGTTTGTTGCATCTTTCGGGCTATGAATTGAGCTTAGACGAACTTAAAAATTTTCGACAAATGGGGTCAAAAACTCCAGGGCATCCCGAGTTTGGAATGACCCCCGGAGTTGAAATGACTACAGGACCTTTGGGTCAGGGATTCGCTACTGGCGTTGGAATGGCTATGGCAGAGCGACATTTAGCCGCACAATTTAATTCAGATTCTCAGACGTTGATAGATCACTATACCTACGCAATAGTTAGTGACGGAGATTTAATGGAAGGGGTATCACATGAGGCTGCTTCTTTGGCTGGTCATTTAGCCTTGGAAAAATTAATCTACTTATATGATTCTAACTCCATATCTATTGAAGGCGAAACCGATCTAGCATTCACAGAAGATGTAGTAGAACGCTTTTTAGCGTATAACTGGCAAGTAATTAAAGTTGATGGTCATAACCATGATCAAATTGAACAAGCAATTTCACAAGCCAAGGCTAATACCGAACAACCTTCATTAATTGTTTGTACGTCTAAAATTGGTTACGGTTCTCCGAACAAAGAGGGTAAAGAATCCTCTCACGGCGCTCCACTTGGCGAAGAAGAAATTCGAATAACCAAGATAGGATACGGGTTGGACCCAGATTCCCATTTCCATGTCGAGCAGCAGGTGTATGATTCGTTTCAGGCAAGAGCTGAGTTAGGAACAGCACTCGAAGCGGATTGGAACAATACGTTGACTAAATTAGAAAAGGATGATCCAGCTTTACACGCTAAATTTATGGCTTGGACAAATCAAACGTATCTTCAAGACTTAGCGGATGTATTACCTGTATTTGAGTCTGATCCTAAGGGAATGGCTACTCGAGCTAGTTCAGGAAAGGTGATTAACGCACTCAAAGATACCATTCCCAATTTAATAGGTGGCTCAGCCGATTTAGGTCCAAGTACAAAAACCGATATTGCAGGCTCAGGTTCATTTACCCAATACAATCACAAGGGGCGAACGATACATTTTGGAGTGCGTGAATTTGGAATGGCAGCCGCCGTCAATGGGATGATGTTGCATGGTGGATTACATGCATTTGGAGCAACATTTTTTGTATTTACGGATTACTTGCGACCAGCGCTTCGTTTAGCTGCGTTAATGAAGTTACCATCTATATTTGTAATGACGCATGATAGTATTGGATTGGGAGAGGATGGGCCTACCCATCAACCCGTGGAACATCTAGCTAGTTTACGTGCTATGCCCAACGTTTTAGTACTTCGCCCGGCGGATGCTAACGAAGTTTCTCATGCTTGGAAAGTAGCCTTAGAACATAAAACCGGCCCCACTGTTTTGGTCTTAACCCGCCAAAATGTGCCTACTTATTCTAGGCATACCGATAATGCGGCCGCATTGGTTGCCAAGGGGGGGTATGTGTTATCTGAGGCTGAAAATGGCAAAGCCCAGGGCGTTATTATGGCTACTGGATCAGAAGTTCAGCTCGCTATGCACGCGCAGGCAGAATTGGCCACTAAAGGAATGGGAGTGCGGGTAGTGAGTATGCCTAGCTGGGAGCTTTTTGATGCCCAACCTGTCGAATATAAGAATTCAGTTTTACCAACTGATTTGACCAAGCGAGTATCTATTGAAGCAGGATCGACCTTTGGCTGGCAAAAATATCTTGGTCTGGAAGGAAAGGCCATAGGAATAGATAGCTTTGGAGAATCGGCGCCATTTGAAGAGTTATATGAACATTTCAACATTACTACGAATACAATCGTAGCCTATTTCACCGAGCAGTCCTAATCCATTTCATGGCAGATAAAAAAGTCTTATTAATTGACGGTATGGCCTTGGCTTACCGATCGCATTTTGCATTTATACGAGCTAATCTGGTTAATAACGAAGGTATATCCACCGGATCTATTATGGGGTTTGCTAATACAGTGGATAAATTAATTGAGGAGTATGAGCCAAGTCATCTTGCGGTTGCATGGGATACACATGCTCCTACATTCCGACACGATTGGGATGAGCGGTATAAGGCGCAACGTCCACCTCAACCTGAGGAATTACGAGTAGGTATCCCTCTGATCAAAGAAATGCTCGGGTTTTGGAATATTCCTAACATTGAGAAGGATGGATATGAAGCAGATGATATCATTGGAACGCTTGCCTATTCGATAGAGGCTGGTGAAGCTGAGGTATTTTTAGTTACGCCTGATAAGGATTTTATGCAGCTGGTGAACGATTACGTGTGCATGCTTAAGCCCAATAACAAAAATGGGGGCTTTGATCGTGTCGATGAGGACGGAGTGAAGGAGTATTTTGGAGTCTATCCCAATCAAGTTATAGACGTATTAGCCCTTCTGGGTGATGCATCCGATAATATTCCTGGTGTGCCTGGAATCGGAAAAAAAGGGGCACCAAAGTTGATAGAGCAATTTGAATCGCTGGACAATTTATTAGATCAAGCGTCGACTATTTCAGCTAAAAGGCAAAGAGAAAGTTTAATTGAATTTGCTGATGAAGCTCGTCATGCTCGAAAAATGGTTACCATAAAAACGGATGTGCCTGGAGTACAATCGTGGACAGATTTGGTTAGGGCCGACCCTGATTGGTCTAATTTAGCGGTGTTTTTTTCTAGGATGGGTTTTAGAAGCTTGACCCGAAAATATGAAGAACTTGCCTCAGGTAACACTTCGCCCGTTGGTTCTGCCTCTTCAAGGGATGATCAATCTTATGTAAGCGACTCTCCTAAAAAGTCGGTGAATGAAGCGGAAACGAATCCCAAGAGTCTGAACTCCCAAAGCGAAGCCTCACAAGCGGACAATGAACACTCACCAATCGAAAAGGCCTTAGATCTCTTTGCAGCGAGTAAAAAAGCGGCATCCTACAATGCAAATGAGGTTGAATATCGCTTGCTTGATAATGAGGTAGAACTGTTGGCTTATTTAGAGTCCGTTGACCTTAATCGACCTTTAGTTGTTGATACAGAGACCGATAGTGCGGACCCATTATCGGCCAATTTAGTGGGTATTGCAATGACTCAAGAATCACATAAGGCCGTTTATGTTCCATTTAATCCGGAATGGAATATAGCCTTGAAGCAAATATTAGGTTCTTCTGAGCTTCTTGTCATCGCGCATAATTATAAATTTGATTATACGGTGTTGCAGCGACACGGTATTGAACTAAGTGGGAAAATTTTTGATACCATGATAGCGGCCTATCTGATTGATTCCGATCAACGCTTAAAAATGGATGAGCTTTCCTTACGCTATTTACAGTATGAGCCCATTCCTATAACGGAGCTCATTGGTAAGGGCAAAGGCCAGTTAACAATGGCGGACGTTCCTAGGGAGGCTCTTGTACCTTATGCGTGTGAAGATGCCGACATCACGTTTCGATTGTACACTATTTTTTCTGAAAAACTAGAGAAAGACGGATTACATGAAGTAGCTTTTAATTTAGATTTCCCTCTAAGCCGGGTATTAGCTCGCATGGAAGCTAGCGGTATTGCCTTGGATACTAAACTGCTTAAAGACTTTTCGACAGCTCTTAGTGAAGATATGCTACGCTTGAAGTCGGCCATTTTTGACCAGTGTGGGGAGGAGTTTAATCTTAACTCACCCGCTCAATTAGGGGATATTCTATTCGACAAATTAGGTTTGCCGGCAGGTAAAAAAACAAAAACAGGAAAATACTCAACAAATGAAGCGGTATTATCTAAGCTAGCCCATGTGCACAAAGTGCCAGAGCAAGTACTTGAGTACCGATCTTTAGCTAAATTGCAATCTACCTACGCCGACGCATTACCTTCTTTGCTTTCACCAATTAGCCATCGACTACACACCAATTATAATCAATGCGTGGCAGCAACTGGTCGGTTAGCATCATCAAATCCAAATTTGCAGAACATACCTATACGCACCACACGAAGTCGTGAAATCAGAAAAGCGTTCATAGCTGAAGAAGGGTACAAAATACTTTCTGCGGATTATTCACAGGTGGAGCTTCGTATTATTGCACATATTTCTGAAGACCAAGATATGATTCACGCTTTTAAGAGCGGCGAAGACATTCATGCTCGAACAGCTAAAGAAATTTTTTCATTGGATAGTCTTGATCAAGTAACCTCCGATCATCGTAGAAAAGCAAAGGAAGTCAATTTTGGGATTCCTTATGGATTAAGTGCTTTCGGCTTAGCTCAAAATCTTGGAATATCCAATGGCGAAGCAAAAGAGATGATAGACGCTTATTTTGGGAGGTTTCCTAACATATCTGCATATATCCATACCGCTAAGGAATTTGTAAAGGAGCACGGGTACGTAAAAACACTTATGGGTAGAAGGCGGTATCTACCGGATATAGAATCTGGAAATTGGAATGCACGAGCATTTGCAGAAAGAGCAGCCATTAATATGCCGATACAAGGGACCGCTGCTGATATTATAAAGGTGGCAATGTTATCTATTGATCAATGGATGCGGGAAGAGAATAGTAAGAGTAGGATGCTTTTACAAGTACATGATGAATTGATATTTGAACTTCACGAAGATGAGAAGGATTGGGTTCCTACAACGATTGTAGAAAAAATGGAACAAGCTATTGAGCTACTCGTTCCATTAAAAGTTGAGTGGGGAATAGGGGATCACTGGCTAGCAGCCCATTAATACCCACCCTTAAATTCTAGAATGGATGGTGGTAATTACGGCCTTAATGCCACCTTAACTCTGCTCTTATGTTAAAGAATGGTAGGGTTAGAGGCGTCACCGTAGACTTCTTTCGGGTCAAACACCTTTTCATCCTCTTCATAGTTAAGCCGTCCATCTTTTTGTGCAAATTCATCTTTAGTGGGTACGCTTCTATAAAAGCAAGAGCGATAACCTACATGGCAACTTGCGCCATTTCCTTGAACTTGTACTCGGAGCCAAACACAATCTTGATCATCATCTATACGTAATTCTTGAACTACTTGGGTTAAGCCAGAGGTAGCACCTTTGTGCCAAAGTGTTTTTCTACTTCTGGAGTAGTATACTGCCTCGCCTAATACGATGGTCTTTTTAAGAGCTTCTTCGTTCATATACCCATGCATGAGCAATTCTCCTGAAAGGTAGTCTGTGGTTACTACTGGAATTAAGCCTTGGGGGTCAAATTTTGGAGCAAAATCGTGGGCTTCTTCGACTTGTTCGATCGAAATTCTTTCTTTAAAAGTAATATTGGTCATGTTAGCTATGTTCAGATGTAAAAATTATCTAGTTGTGAATGAGTACAAAGAATATTACTCACTCTCTTCTTTTGATAGTATATTCATTTTTTCTGTTTTCTTTGATAGAGGTACAGGGTCGTATCCATGCCCTCCCCAAGGCTGGCAGCTCGAAATTCTCTTTATTCCAAGCCAGCTGCCCTTCCAAGGTCCCCACTCTTTTAACGCCTCCATTGTATATTGGGAACAAGTTGGAGAATAACGGCAACTACGCCCCAGATAAGGAGAGATAGCTAGTTGATAAAAGCGTACCAACCCAATGAGAAGGCCAGAGACGACTTGTTGGAACAATTTCATTTGGGCAAATTCATTTGGGTAAAGTGTACCGAGTTCCTTCTTTACTATCCTCTAGTTCGATATCGAGTTCTTTAAGTCTATTCCGAATGATGTCTGATAGTTCAAAGTTTCTTTCCATTCTGGCTTTGGTCCTAAGATCTATTAACAAGTGAAGTAAATCCTCACTTATATTATCTTTAAAGCTACTATCTGTCTCTTTGGGTTCGTTATACTCTAGTCCAAGTATTTCGGTTATTGCAATGTTAAGCCAATTCTGTAAGGAGAGTAGATCAGATGGTGGGAGACCATCTGCTATGTTTCTCTTTATTTTCTTAGTGTGATCAAATAGGGCGGCAATAGCTTGTGCTGTGTTAAAATCGTCATTCATTGCGGACTCGAAAGCAGCTTGAAGAGCAGGGAGAGCTTCGTGTGATTCACCCTCGGTTTTATCGTTATGTTGCTGTTGCGTGTATGTCAAAATACTCTGCAGAGTTGCTCTGAGTGACTGAAAACCGGTTTCTGCTGCTTCCAATGCTTTTTCTGAGAAATCTGTAGTGCTACGATAATGGCTTTGAAGTAAGAAAAAACGGATAACTTGTGGATTCCAAGAGCGCTTAAGTAACGGATGAGATCCCTTGAAAAACTCTTCCAGACTTATGGCGTTACCTAGGGACTTTCCCATTTTTTGCCCGTCCAAAGTAACCATGTTGTTGTGGAGCCAATACTTCGCAAAGGATTCCCCAGTCGAACATTCTGATTGAGCAATCTCGCATTCGTGATGAGGAAATTGATTTTCAAGACCGCCACCATGAATATCGAAGTGAGCGCCAAGGTATTTTATACTCATAGCGGAGCATTCGATGTGCCAACCCGGATAGCCCACTCCCCAAGGGGACGGCCATTTCATTAAATGGTGGTCATCGGCTTTTTTCCATAAGGCAAAATCTGCTGGATTACGTTTATCTGAGGCGGCTTGAACCCGTGTACCACTCGTTGCATCCTCGATATTCCGACCACTCAATTGGCCATACTTAGGAGCTGAGAGTACATCAAAGTACACATTTCCATTGCTAACGTAAGCATGACCTTCATCGATTAAACTTTGAATCATTGCAATTTGCTCTGGGATATGACCCGTAGCTCTAGGGGAAATGTCCGGACGCTGAACGGAAAGTGCATCCATATCTCGAAAATAGGTATAGGTATAGGTTTCGGCTATTTCCATTGGATCAAGCTGTTCAATACGAGCTTTTTTAGAAATCTTATCCTCACCTTCGTCTCCGTCTCCCACTAAATGGCCAACATCGGTAATGTTCTGAACGTATCGCACTTTGTATCCTAAGTAGCGAAGATATCGACGAACGATATCGAAAGAAACATAGCTTTTGGCATGACCTAGATGAGCATCACCGTATACCGTTGGTCCGCAGACATACATGCCGACATGCGGAGCATGTAAGGGCTCAAAAAGTTCTTTTTTTCTGCTTAATGTATTGTAAACATGTAATGCTGACGAACTCATACTACTATCATACTTAGATATTTATTCAGAGGGGGTGCGAATAAAATCAATGAATTTTTGTTGCGTATCTTTATCTCTAAATGCACCCCTAAACTCCGAAGTTATGGTGCTACTTGCATGATCTTTGATGCCTCTCATTGAAACACATAAATGCTTACTGTCAATATAGACTGCTACATCTTCGGTGTTCATTGCATCTGAAATCGCATCTGCAATTTGCAGGGTTAATCGTTCCTGAACCTGCGGCCTTCGAGAGTAATAATCCACTAAGCGATTGATTTTTGAAAGACCAATAACCTTTCCTTTAGATATATAGGCAACATGTGCTTTGCCTATAAAGGGAAGAAAGTGATGCTCACAAAAAGAGTTCACTTGTATGTTTTTTTCAATAACTACATCTGAGTAATCATAATTATTGTTAAACGTTCTCGCTTCTGGTCTGTTGGCTGGGTTTAAGCCATTGAAAACTTCTTTAACATACATTTTAGCAACTCTTCGTGGAGTTCCCTTGAGGCTATCGTCCGTTAAATCCAAACCAAGGATATCCATTATTTTTGCGAAATGATGCTCTATCTGTTTAATCTTTTCGTCATCACTTAGCTCAAAGGCATCGGATCTAATAGGGGTTAGCTCAGAACTTCCGGCATGAGCTTCTCCCATTTGGTCAAATTCTTCTTGTTGATCTAGGGTATCGATCGGTTCTTTCATAATAGTTGGAGAATTTCAGTAATTTAAGTGCAAACACTAAGAATGCATTGATTAGCAAAGATACGTTTATTTAGTGAAATTCGTTTCGAAAATAACCAGCTTCTTTGGTCTTCACTAGCTCAATAATGGGTGAATTTAGTTTAGACCCTGTTTAATGCAATCATATAAACTCACCTAATAAATACTACATGCTACAACATATCGTCCTTTGGAAAATTAAAGAGGACTTTCAAGGAGTTCCAAAAAGTCAATTAATTCAAGAATTTAAGGATCAATTAGAGCGGTTGCCGGAGCTAATTTCTGATATTGATCATCTACAGGTATTTGTGAATGCCGAAGGGGAAGGGGAGCAAGTCTGCGATCTCTGCTTGTTGTCTATGCATGCAGACAAAGAAGCCTTAAAGCGCTACGCCAATCATCCAGAACATCAAAAAGTACTTTCATTCGCCAAAAATATTGTTATCGAGCGAAGAGTGGTTGACGCTATTTCGTAAATATTATTGCTATGTCAGATAAGTATGAAGTTCAAGAATACCCAATAAATGGAATGTTGGATTTGCATGCGTTTAAACCCAACGAGATAAACAGCCTAATTCCTGAATATATCACCGAGTGTATTAACAGAAATATAGTAGAAATACGAATAATACACGGGAAGGGTAAAGGTGTATTAAGAAGGGGAGTCCATGCTATATTAGAACGAGACCCACGAGTGATTTCATTCGAAATGGCCAAAGATCGGTCTTCATGGGGAGCTACAATTGTACACCTGACACCGGCTTTGTAAGTCCTTGACAATAGTTGTCATTTTAGTGTTAGTCTAAGGCGTATACTCGAACATAATCAATTTCCATGGTAGCAGGAAATATGGAGTCATCTACCCCGTCCAATCCGCCTAAATTTCCACCTACTGCAATGTTCATTAAGAAGTAGTGAGGTTTATCAAAGGGCCAATTTTCTTGGTTGTACTCTTCTGGCCTGTTGATAGTTAATAAAACTTGTTCTGGGCCATTTACATAGAATACGAGACGCTCCTCTTCCCAAAGAAGTCCAAAAATATTGAACTCCTCCTCAATATTTGGAAGGGGCACGAATCCTGAGCTTAGTTGAGTGCCGTTCATATGATTATTGGCCTGAGAGTGAATAGTCATTAGAACAGAATTAGGGCTGGAACTTATGTATTCCATTAAGTCGATTTCTCCACAAAGAGGCCATCCAAGCTCCCCAATATTCTCACCGAGCATCCATAGTGCAGGCCAAATACCAGGTCCTTTATATTCGGGCATTTTGGCTCGAATTTCGATTCTTCCGTACAAAAAAGATTCCCGGCTATTGATACGAGCGGAGGTGTAATCACCTACCCGTTGCCCGGGCCCATTTTTTCTCGCAGTTATTCGAAGCGTGCCATCCTTTATTTCCACATTATCAGAGCCTTGTGGCTGATAATCTTGCCATTCGTTATTGCCCCATCCATGATCGCCAGTTTCAAACTTCCATTTGGTGGTATCAATAAAGTCCCCTTCAAATTCATCTGACCAAATTAGCTTGTCTAATCTTGTTCCGTCCTCTTCTGTTTTTGGAGTACAATGAATAGTGCTTATAAGAATACCGAGGAAAAGAAGTGGTGAAATTTTTTTCATAATCGTAAAACAGCCTAATGGGAGTAACGGTTTGTGATAAAAGAGAATTTTTATGTAGAGTTACCAAGGTTATGGTTACAGTAATCATGTAACGTATCCATATTTCACAAGACTGATATTAGTCTAAATAAATTTATAATGTAACAAAATAATGTAAATGGACTCCTTATCAATGAGGGAAGCTTAAATCAGCAATGATTAAGGTTAATTTTTATGTCTTAATCTGAAACAATCGTTTGTTCAGAACGTACATATGAGCAACTCATCTTATAAAATAATCTAACTACTTTCCCTATGATGTTTTTATTGAATAATGGACAGAAACGCCGACGAAATCATAGATCATTTATAAGTAAACCTTTCACTACCATAGTTTGTGCGATGCTTTTCATATCCACTGTGGCAGTGTTCGGCCAGTCTACATTAAACGCAACTCGATTGAGCGAAACCAGTACCATTGCATTAGATGGCTTGCTAGATGAGCAAATTTGGATGTCAAGCGATAAGGCTACAGATTTTATTCAGTACACACCAGTAGATGGAGGAGTTCCTACTCAGCCTACAGAGGTTTCAGTAGCTTATGATGATCAATATCTATGGGTTGGTGTTATGGCCTATGAGCAGAATCCGGACTCTATTGTAGCCCCTATATTTAGAAGGGATGGTTCCTTTTCCTCAGATTGGATTTATATAAACATTGATAGTTACAATGATAAAAGGACGGCCTTTACTTTTGCGGTTAATCCTCGCGGTGTACAAAAAGACGTTTTGTATTACGATGACACTCAGGAAGATATTCTTTGGGATGCGGTATGGGAAGCAGAAGCAGTCATACTATCAAATGGTTGGTCAGTAGAAATGAAAATACCTCTATCTCAAATCAGGTATGATGCAAAAAAAGTGAACCAGCTGTGGGGGATAAACTTTCAACGCCGCATAGCTCGAAACTCTGAAATCAATTTTTGGGCACCTGTTTCACGTTCTGAGGGCGGGATGGTATCTAGGTTTGGCACACTAAATGGAATATATAACCTTAAGGAGTTTAGTCGATTAGAGGTAACACCTTATGCATCTGTTACAAATATAAAAGAACAGAGAGTGAGTGGTGATCCGTATTACGATGTTAACAATGTTAGCCAGAGTTTTGGTGGGGAAATTAAGTATGGTATCACATCCGATCTTACTCTGACGGCTACTATAAATCCTGATTTTGGGCAAGTTGAAGCTGATCCTGCTACTATTAATCTGTCAGCATTTGAGGTTTATTTTCCTGAGCGTAGGCCATTTTTTTTGGAGGGTAGCGATATCTTTCGTTTTGGTCAAACACAGACTGATTTCACTCCAGGCAACCCTATTACTTTTTATTCGAGGAGAATAGGGCGCCCCCCTTCAGGTTCAATAAGCGCCTATAATGCATATTACAGCTATTCTATTTACCAAAATGATGAAATCGATCAGGTGTATCAAGACAGGCCTAATCAAACTCGAATTGCAGGTGCTGTGAAGCTAAGTGGTAAAACACGGAATGGTTGGTCTATTGGAGTTTTAGATGCGGTAACTAGAGGAGAGGAGGCAGCCTATACGGTGCGACTACAAAATGGCTCCGATCAGTTGAAAGGGGTATATCCAATTGAACCCTTTGCTAATTATTTTGTATCAAGAGTGAAGAAAGATTTTAACGAAGGGAATACAATAGTTGGAGGATATGTAAGTAGTGTAAATCGTTCTGTAGAAGAAACTTATTTTGAGCAGTATATGGCAAATTCATATTATTTAGTGGGTTCGGATTGGGAACATTCTTGGAAAAATAGGCAATGGATTGCTAGTGGGGTAGTTTCATATAGTAGAGTAAATGGTGATAAATCCTTTATTTCTACTATACAACAATCTCCGATCAGATATTACCAGCGTGTAGATGCAGAATCCTTTGCGGTGGATAATTCCATTTCCTATTTAGATGGTTTTGCTGGGGAATGGAGTCTTAAAAAAGCATCGGGGGAGCACTGGACGGGATCATTAACTTATTCACTAGTAACACCTGGTTATGAAACTAATGATATAGGTTTTCAAAATAGATCGGATTATAAAATTTTATCCTTCGATGTTAGATATAAGGAGGTAAATCCAAGAATTGGGCGCTATTTAATAATGTGGAATCAATACATGGTTGGTTGGAATTTCGACGGAGTTATTGGTTTACAAAATTGGAAAGTTGGATCATATAGAATGTTCAATAATCAATTAGTTTGGATAAAAGAAACACAACTTAGTCTTAATCGATTTGATGATCGATTAACTCGAGGTGGACCTTTGGTTAAACCTGTAAATAGTCTTTATGTATACAATGAAATAAACACTAATTCGTCTAGAGATTTAAGTGTAGGATACACACATTTTTTTTTACGAGATTTGGATAAAAAAAGTGATGATACTTTCTCAATTGATTTGAATTGGATAATCAATTCAAGAATAAGATTGATTATTGGACCAGAATACGTCAAACAAACATATCAAGATCAATATGTTGCTACGATCGCTAGGAGAGCGATAGACCCTGATGCTGACCAGACCTACGGGTATCGATATATTTTTGCTACAAACAAAAGTTCAAACTTATCCGCTAACATCCGCCTGAATTGGACATTTTCGCCAAGAATGACCTTAGAAACCTATATAAGGCCGTATGTGCAGTCGGCGCGTTTCTCTGGCTTTGGTGAATTGAAACAAGAAAGAACCTTTGACTTTGACTTTTATGGTGTAGATGAGGGAGAGCTAAACGATTTGGGAGCAGGCTTGTACGAGGTTAGTTTTGGGGATGAAGAACCCACATCCTTTAGATTTTATAGACCTGATTTCACCTACACAGCCCTCCAAGGTAATGCAGTCTTTCGCTGGGAATATAGCCCAGGGTCTACGTTATTCTTTGTTTGGCAACAACAAAGGGATGGTGTTATGGGAAATGGACTAATGGATATTTCTAGGGATTTTGGTGATATGTTCGATCATAAGCCCATTAATATTTTTCTAATAAAGCTTAGCTATTGGTTTGGAGTGTAATTCCTGAGTTGTTATAACATTTTTTAGCGAAGAAGATGAGTCTTTGCGTATATTTACTAAGAAACCCTATCAGGGCATATTCTATTAAATTCAATCTTATAAATCTTTTGTTATGGATATGCAGTCAAGAACTTATATAGAAAGTATACCAACAGTCGAAGCTGATTTTATGCAAAAGGTCTATTTGTGGATGACTTTTGCTTTAACTCTGACGGGCTTTGTAGCCTATCGCACCACCCAATCTGAGTTTTTGTTAGAACTAATATTCAGCTCTTCTTTTGGGTTTATTGGGTTAATTCTAGCTGAACTAGCCTTAGTATTTTGGATTTCATCAGGCATTCAAAGAATGTCATCTAATATGGCAATAGGATTATTTCTTTTGTACTCAGTACTCAATGGAATGACACTTTCTGTGCTATTAATAGCCTATACTGGGGCTTCTGTTGCTTCCACATTTTTCATAACCGCGGGTATGTTTGGGGCAATGAGTGTATACGGCTATACCACCAAGCAAGACCTTTCAAGCTGGGGAAACCTCCTTTTTATGGCCCTGATTGGGCTTATTTTAGCAAGCGTTGTTAATATCTATTTACAGAGTTCGGGACTCTATTGGCTCATTAATTATATAGGTGTCCTTGTCTTTGTTGGGCTCACAGCCTACGATACCCAAAAAATTAAGCAAATTGCCGCTCAAGTGATTGTGGAATCAGAAGAGGGCAGGAAAGTGGCTATTTTAGGGGCACTTACTTTGTATTTAGATTTTATAAACATGTTCATTTTTATGCTCAGAATTTTGGGTAACAGGCGATAAATGGTAGAAGAAACATCGCAAGTGACGATGGATTCGTCAATCGATAAGCCCTCATCTGTTGAGAGGGTACAAAAACAAGATTTTTGGGATAGACTCGGTATGGGGCTGTCGTCGGTCTGCGCAATACATTGTTTGTTGGTCCCAGTTTTCGTCTCATTAATACCATTATGGCCTGCCTTAGAGCATGTACATGAATTTACTCATTTAGTATTCTTATTAGCAATTGCGCCAACCGTAGTATTATCCCTTAAACGACTACATGCCAATAGGTGGGTGAGTTTTTATTTGATCTCTGGTACGCTCATTATATTTCTAGCTTGGTTTTTTAACAGTAACCTTGGCGAGTACGGTGAGGCTGGCGTTACTCTTATTGGGAGTTTACTTCTTATCACTGGTCACTGGATTAACTACCGTGCGAAATTGCTCTGCAAAATTTAATGATAAAGCCCTAGTCGGATATTCATAACGTCATCATTTAGCGTTCACCACTAGACGCCTTTCAATCTGTTTACAGAGAGTTAAGCTTAGCTAAGTAGCTAGCAATCATTTCAGGTTTCTCAAAGCTACTGTTATGTGGTATGGACGGTGAGAGGGTATGGGTACGGTAGATTTGTGGTTTTCCCAATAGTTCATTTGTCTTTGTTACTATCTCATTTGCTAAACCCCATGAAAGCGTAACCCCGGCCCCACCTAATCCATAAGCATGTACATGAGGTAGATCCTTAGAGGAATCCACTTTAAAACAAAGCGATGAATTAGGTCCTAAGTAACGGTATCCAAGTAACTGGGACTTAATTTGGAAAGCATCTATAGTCGCATTTGTGCTATGTTCAATAAGAATTTTGTTAAGTTCAAAAATAGCAGCAAATGGCCAGTCTAGTATGCTTTCTATAAAATTGTAGCCAGTGAGCAGGTCATCACCTATCCATTCCCCCTCGATCAAATGACCAGCAATTCGACTTCCACCAAGAATCATCGAGTCGCTTCGTGGGTAACTGTATATATCTTGGGCTTTCCCATTCAGCGTGCTGTACACCTTAGCTGGCGGGGTGTAATTATATGAGAATAGCTCGCCGTCTGGATTACGCAGTGTTGGTCCATTTGAAATTTCTATTAAGTGACCTTTAAGTAAGCTAAGGGGTTTATTATGTATTTCTTCGAAACCGGAACCACTAGCCAGTATCGCTAAGGAATACTCACTGGAGGCGAACCGAGAATCTATCTGCGATAAGTCAATCGTCTCGATCGCTAGAGGAATTTCAAGTGCGTCAAACGTACTTAGTAAGGCCTTCCAGTAAATAGGCCAGTCAACGAAAAACATGGAGGATTTCCACGCTCTTGATAGAGGATTATTGGGAAGATGTGGAATGAAATAACGCCCAGTCACAGGTATCTCAGTATAGCCTGGCAGCCACGGTAAATAGGTGGGATTACTCTGGAGTACTTCAGAAAATACTTCGTAGTGAATTTGGCGATGAATACCTGGGAAATTATGCTCAAATAACTGATGATAAAACAGGGTTGAGCTTAGGAAAAGTTTTTTTGAAATAGGGCTTTTAAAGGAATGTGGAAGAATAGAAGCTGCGGGGAAGGAACTGGCAAAAAACGGGTTCTTATGATCAATTACGGGGTGTTCACGAGAAAATACTTCTACGTTGTATCCAGACAAACGAAGAAGAATTGCCGTCGTCAGTCCAGTTATTCCAGCTCCAACAATAGCAATTTTTTTTAAACTCATACCTAAAATTTACCTTATTTTATTCAATACTCATAAACATCGAAGTTACTATTTCAGACAATATTATGTCAGACAACACAACACTAGGCAATGCTGAGTCAGAAATTATCCTACCCGAAGTAGAGATTAATCTTTTTACCCCCAAAAACCCAACCACGGCGACCATTGCTGAGAATAGTATTTGTACGGACGATTCTAGCCCTAACGTTATTCGCCATATCACCATTGATCTTTCAGGCTCAGGCCTAGAGGGAGTATTTAGATCAGGACAGTCTATAGGTATACTACCGCCCGGAGAAAACGAAAAAGGTAAACCACATAAACTAAGGTTGTATTCGGTTTCTTCGCCATCAAAAGGCGAGCAAGGTCAAGCTCACCTCGTTTCAACCACAGTCAAGAGAGCAAATGAGGAGGTAGACGGTGTTTTTTATACCGGGGTTTGCTCGAATTATTTGTCCAATTTGAAGCCTGGGGACTCTCTTCAGATTACGGGGCCTAGTGGAAAGCGTTATTTGTTACCAAAAAATGCACAAGAATTTAATTTTGTTTTTTTTGCAACAGGCACGGGTGTGGCTCCCTTCAGAGGTATGATCATGGAGTTAATGGAAGCAGGGCATAAAGGACAAATTGTGTTGGTATTTGGATGTCCATACCGTACGGATCTGCTTTATAAAGAATATTTCGAAGGCTTAGACGATGCGCATCCTAATGTCCATTATCTGACCATGATTTCTCGAGAAGATCGACGTGAAAATGGGTCGAAAAAATACGTTCAAACAGCTATTGAAGATTATTCTGAGTTATTGTTGCCTATTTTAGGTGCGAATAACACCTTGGTCTACTTATGTGGGATGAAGGGTATGCAAACCGGCATTTACGAACAATTAGCAAAGCAAGGTTTCTTAGATTACTTGAGCCTGCGAGGTGATTTAGCGGATAAAGATCCAGTGGAATGGACTTGGGAAGAGCTAAAAACTCAGGTCAAACCATCCGAAAGGACCTTTGAGGAAGTATATTAGAGGGTTATTTCCCCGTTTGGCTCACTCCGCCTGAAACAATAAGTCGCATGGCTTGTGAAGGATCCATGTCCATGGGGTAGACTCTAGATGCATCAACCAGAAAGAGATTTCCGGAAAAGTTGTAGGAATGAGGGCAGTAAACGGCGGTTAATTCAAAGGAGTCGACGGTGAAATGTTCCTGGGTGATGAATCCGATCCGGTAGGGACCATCGGCGCTTAGTTGAACGAGTACAGGCCGGTCGAATTTTTTCTTTTCGCCCACAAAAGCTTCGGTTAAATCTTTGAGGGAATGATATATGATACTGATGATGGGTGTTTTTGTCAGTATTTTTTCGACGAATTGGATAATAGGTTTGGTTAGGGTGATAGAGAAAACCAGCCCTATGGCAACAATGATGGCAAATGAAAGCAGCAGTCCTAGGCCTGGAATGGATTGAGCCCAATCCCCTGGTATCCAGCTAGAGCTGAGTGTATTGAGCCATTCAATAGAGATGCCGGTAACAAAAAAGGTAGCACCTAATGGAAAAACTACGAGTAGGCCTCGAAAGAAATAATTAAACAAAGATTTCATAGAGTGTGGGCTTGGTTGTGGGTATTACGTTAATATAGCCAAATGTAGGCGAATTAAGCAGGGATTCAGCTATGTGTCTGATAGGTATTTTTTCTATCTTCCTGCTTTAATAAGCATGATATTTGTATGAATGAAATTGTTTTAAGAAATCATATAAATGATCCAGACCTAACTCACACATAAATCGAATGGCTTTTAAGACTTCCTCTCAAATACGGCAAGAATTTTTAGATTTTTTTGGGGCTAAAAATCATGCTATAGTATCTAGTTCACCAGTTGTTCCAGCGGATGACCCAACATTGTTGTTTACAAACGCAGGAATGAATCAATTTAAGCCCCTTTTTTTAGGTGAGCAAAAAACCTTGTCTTTTGAGGGCAAGGAATGGATGCGAGCAGCTAATACCCAGAAATGTATCCGAGTTAGTGGTAAACATAACGATTTAGAAGAGGTAGGGCATGACACCTATCATCATACGTTGTTTGAAATGTTGGGTAACTGGTCATTTGGAGATTATTTTAAGGAAGAGGCCATTGCATGGGCTTGGGAGCTGCTGGTAGATCGCTGGGAGTTGGACCCTTCTCGTCTGTATGCAACCGTCTTTGGTGGAGATCAAGAAGATGGTTTAGAAGTGGATCAGGAAGCCATTGATTTGTGGAAAAGTCACACCAATATTGATCACGCGCATATTCTAAAATGCGGAAAAAAGGATAATTTCTGGGAAATGGGTGAGACAGGACCTTGCGGACCTTGTTCGGAAATCCACATTGACTTGCGATCTGATCAGGAGCGCGCAGAATTGGATGGGGCAAGCTTGGTGAACAAAGATGACCCAAGGGTTATGGAGATTTGGAACCTCGTCTTTATACAATTTAATAGGTTGAAATCAGGCGAATTACAAACCCTTCCTGCTAAACATGTGGATACTGGTATGGGTTTTGAGCGAATTTGTGCGGTTATGCAAGCCAAAACCTCGAACTACGATTCGGACGTATTTAGTCCGCTCATTCAGGCTATTTCCAATCGTGCAGGCATACGCTATGGGGATGATGAATATACCGATATTGCTGTTCGTGTGATTGCTGATCACATTCGTGCAGTGGCATTTAGCGTGGCCGATGGGGCATCTCCTTCGAATGATGGAAGGGGGTATGTGGTGCGTAGGATATTGAGGCGAGCCATACGATATGCATGGGATCGGTTGGGCATTAAAGAGCCTTTTCTGTTTGAATTGGTGCAGGTGTTGGGGCAGCAATTTTCAGAAGTCTTCCCTGAGCTAGTAGCCCAACAGGCCTATATAGAAAAGGTGGTGCACTCTGAAGAAAAAAGTTTTATTAGAACCTTAGGGCAGGGTATCGCATTATTTGAACAAATGACGGAACATAGCGAAGTACTCACTGGAGAAGATGCATTTAAGCTGCATGATACCTATGGATTCCCTATTGATTTAACCCAATTGATGGCAAGAGAGAAGGGATTACGGGTCGATGTGGCCGGCTTTGATGAGCGGATGAATGAGCAAAAGACTCGGGCTAGAGCAGCGGGAGCTTTTTCAGTGGATCATAACGAAAAAGGGCAGTGGAGCTGGGTTGCGGGGAAAGAAACACAATCGGAATTTGTAGGCTATGATGAGTTACGTATTTCAACCAGTATTATAGCTTATCGCGAAGTGGAAGATACTTTTCACTTATTGCTTGAAAAGAATCCATTCTATGCCGAAGGAGGTGGACAAGTAAGTGATAAAGGACTATTGAAACAATTATTGAAACCAGCGAACCATAACAATGAAACCGATCAAGAGTTCGCAGTCATTGATGTTCAAAAAAGTCCTTATGGGTCGGTTTTGGTAGTTCAGCAACTTCCTGCCCTTAATCAACCGTTAGAAGCCACTGTGAATAGAGTGTCTCGAGAGTTTACCTGTGCTAATCATTCTGCTACCCACTTATTGCAAGCAGCCCTGATTACGGTCCTAGGTCCGCATGTAGCTCAGAAAGGTTCGTTGGTTAATCAGGACTATCTTCGTTTCGACTTCACTCATTTTGAAGCTATGACTAAGCAGCAGCTCTTAGATGTTCAAGCGCTGGTTAATGAGAAAATAAGGGCGGGTATTCCACTAGAAGAGGATAGAGAAATCCCTATCGAGCAGGCAAAAGAGCGGGGAGCCAGAATGCTTTTTGGTGAAAAATATGGTGATAAAGTTCGTGTTATCACCTTTGATTCTGATTATTCGATGGAGTTGTGTGGTGGAACACACGTTCAGAATACCGGGGAAATTGGGTTCTTCAAAATAGTGCACGAAAGTTCAGTTGCAGCAGGTATTCGTAGAATCGAGGCACTTACAGCTTTTGGAGCAGAGCAGTGGGTGACAGAGCAAGAAAGCAAGTTACAAACAGTAGCTAATCTATTAGGCACTTCCAATGAATTTGCGGAATCTATTGAGCGGTTGCAAGCCGATAAAAAAGAGTTAGAGCGCAAAGTTGAAGTCTTAGTTCAGGCTAAAGCTATTGCTAGTCAACAGGCTCTTATGAACACGGCAGAACAATTGGATAACGGTATTAAATGGGTTTGCGGGCATATTGAATCCTTTGATATGGATACTATTAAAAACATGGGATACAGTATATTAAATGAATCACCTAAAATGACAGTTAGTACTGTATTTACGCATGACGAAGATTCGGGTAAAGTATTTATACTGGCGACTGTTACCGAGGACCTCATTCAAACAGGATTGAAAGCAGGGGCTATTGTTGGGAAATTAGGGCGAATCATTGGCGGTGGCGGCGGCGGTCAGCCTAGTTTAGCTACGGCTGGTGGATCAAAGCCGGAAGCCATACCTGAGGCAATAACGGCTGCAAAGAGCATGCTTACGGACTAATCTGGTCTTCTGAGCCTGTCTATGTGGTTCGTTGATGTGATTAATTGCTCAGATTCATTGATCTGATTCGTCAGGTTTATTCTTCAGCTTACTTAATATGGTTGAACAAAGGCCCTTTATTACTGCCACATAATTTGTAGAAAATTCGGTATATTATAAGACTAAAATAATCGTGATTACTTGAATGAACCATTGAGGGTGTCTAATTGAATGATGAACCAGAAAAATTCAATGACCTAGTAAATGGTAAATGACCAATTAGACATGATCAATGTTGCGCCTTTAGGATTTTGCATAGCGCGCATCAGAAACTTAAGCATCTACTTATTACTGTAAAACACAATAGCATGGCGAAAAAAGCAACATCTGATATCCGATTTGCTCCTACAGGTATAGAAAGCCCTGAGAATGGTGGAGTCCAAAAAGGAGTAGATTTACCTGCAGCAACCAAAAAAAAGCATAAAAGCCTTGGTTTAACGGCCCAGCAGCTCAAAGATATGTACCATCAAATGTATCTGCAGCGACGATTTGAGGAGCGGGCAATGCAGCAATATCAAAAAGGTAAATTTGGAGGCTTTTTACACCTATATATCGGTCAAGAAGCTATATCAACCGGGACAGTGTTTGCATTCAATAACGATGATGATATCATAACTGCCTACCGAGATCATGGATGGGGTCTGTGTCGTGGAATTAGTCCGAATGAAGGGATGGCAGAATTATTTGGTAAAGCTACCGGTTGCTCTGGAGGCAAAGGTGGTTCAATGCATTTCGCCAACGTTAAGGAACATTTTTGGGGTGGCTATGGAATCGTTGGTGGTCACATACCCATCGCAAGTGGACTTGCCTTCGCAAATAAATATAATGCTAACGGACGAATATCAGCCTGTTTCTTTGGCGACGGAGCCGTTGATCAAGGTGCATTGCATGAGACCATGAATTTGGCTCAGTTATGGAAGCTTCCGACTATATTTGTGGTGGAGAATAACGGATATTCCATGGGAACAGCCGCAAAACGACATACTGTTGCAGAAATTGTTGATAGGGCGAAAGGCTATGGTATGAAATCGGCGGTGATCAATGGAATGGATGTATTTTCTGTGTACGAAAAAATGAAAGAAATTGCAGATGATGTACGGGAACATTCAGAGCCTTGGTTTGTTGAGATTCGTACCTATCGATACCGTGGTCATTCCATGTCGGACCCTCAAAAATATAGAACCAAAGAAGAATTAGAGGAATACCAAAATATAGATCCTATTGAGCGACTAAAAACCTATTTAGTTGCTGAAAAAGTGTGCAAAGAGGCTGAAATTAGCTCAATAGAAGAGGGTATCGAAGACGAAGTATTGGCAGCAGTTACCTTTGCCGATGAGTCTCCATTCCCAGACCAGTCCGAATTATATACCGACATGTTTGTCGAAGACAATCCTTATTTTCACGTTTAAAATTTATTACGATGGCAGTTTTACAATTTAGAGAAGCACTCAAGCACGCAATAGATGAAGAAATGGCTCGTGATGAGCGAGTCTTTGTAATGGGTGAAGAAGTAGCTGAATATAATGGAGCATACAAAGTAACGGAAGGCCTGTTGGATAAATACGGGTATCGACGAGTCATAGACACTCCCATTTCGGAATTGGGTTTTGCTGGGCTTGGAGTTGGGGCCGCTATGAATGGTCTTAAGCCAATTGTTGAATTCATGACCTTTAACTTTGCGGTACTTGCTGCAGATCAGATAATCAACCACGCAACTAAGGTGAAATACATGACGGGTGGCCAAGCCGATTGTCCCATTGTTTTTCGTGGCCCAAATGCCTCGGCTGGACAATTAGGAGCGACTCACTCGGTGGCCTATGATTCTATGTATGCCCAATTCCCTGGACTAAAAGTTATCTATGTTTCAGAGCCTAATGACGCAAAAGGACTGATGAAATCAGCCATTAGAGACGAAAATCCAGTACTCTTTATGGAATCTGAGCAAATGTACGGATTAAAGGGCGAGGTTTCTGATGAAGAGGATTTCATCATCCCTATTGGAAAAGGAAAGATTAAACGAGAAGGTTCAGATGTTACTCTCGTTGCACATGGTAAGATGTATCACCTAGCGGTTCAAGCTGCAAATGAATTAGCTAAAGATGGAATTGAGTGTGAAATCATTGACCCAAGAACGGTCAAACCTCTAGATTTAGAGTTAATACTGCAATCAGTTAAAAAAACGAATCGATGTATTGTCATTGATGAAGCACATCCGTTTGCTGGATTTGCCGCTGAAATTGGATTCTTAATTCAACGAGAAGCATTTGATTATTTGGATGCACCGGTACTACGAGTTTGTTTGCCGGATGTAAACGCTCCATTTTCGAAACCATTATTCGATGCTTGGTTGCCAAGTCCAAAACAAATTATTGACGCCGTTAAACAGGTAAGCTACTAATATAAACACTGCAAAAAATTAAGCTATGGCCATTAAGATTGAAATGCCCAAACTCAGCGATACCATGGAAGAAGGGGTAATCGCTAAATGGAATGTTAATGAAGGTGATTCGGTATCTGCTGGGGATATCATCGCCGAAGTAGAAACCGATAAGGCAACTATGGACGTGGAAGTATTCGATGCTGGTACTATTTTGAAGATTGTACCAGGTGAAGGAGATGCGGTACCGTTGGGTGGACTTATTGCTATCATTGGTGAAGCGGGCGAAGATATTTCTTCTTTGTTAGATAATGATTCTAATTCAGCAGCGACTGACTCTGCTCCTGTGGCTGAAGATGATAAAGTCACGAAAGCCGAAGAAGCAGTGGCTGCTCCAACTACCATTGAAGTTCCATCAGTAGGGGACGGCCGAATTAAAGCAAGCCCTTTAGCCAAAAAAATTGCCGCAGATAAAGGAGTAGATTTAAACAGCATAGCTGGTTCTGGCCCTGAGGGAAGAATCGTTAAGAAGGATGTAGAAACGGCACAAAGCGCAACTTCAAGTACACTTACCCGACCTGGAGCTCCTGCGCCAATGGCTTCATCAACAGCTAAGAGTTTCTCTTCTTTAGCCTCACAAGAGGTCAAAGTCTCTCAAATGCGTAAAGTCATTGCGAAACGACTCTCAGAAAGTAAATTTACCAATCCACATTTTTATGAGACCATAGATATTGATATGAAAGCTGCTATTGACGCAAGAATGCAGCTCAAGGATAAGTTGGACATTAAAATCAGCTTTAATGATATCGTGTTAAAGGCCTCAGCAGTGGCTCTTTCAAGACACCAAGCCATCAATAGTTCTTGGATGGGTGATACGATAATTGAGCATGGTGATGTACACATTGCAGTAGCAGTTGCCATTGATGAAGGTTTAATGACACCGGTACTTAGACATGTAGATCAAAAAGGACTCGTTCAGATTTCTTCAGAAACCCGTGAATTAGCAGGCTTGGCAAGAGATCGAAAGTTAACTCCAGAGCAAATGGAGGGAAGTACTTTTACTATTAGTAACTTGGGTATGTTTGGAATAGAAGAATTCACCGCAATCATTAACCCTCCAAATGCATGTATTCTTGCCGTAGGTGCCATCCGAGACGTTCCTGTTGTGGAAAATGGTGCGGTTGTGCCAGGTAAGCGAATGAAAGTTACCTTATCCAGTGATCACCGTATCGTAGATGGGGCTAAAGCTGCTGAATTCTTGAATACACTTCGCTCACTTATCGAAAATCCACTTTCGATGTTACTCTAAATTTCTATGCTTAAAGGCGTTATACTTGCAGGTGGGACGGGTTCTCGTTTATATCCTTTAACCAAGGTCACTAACAAGCATCTGTTACCAGTTGGGAATAAACCGATGATTTTTCATCCAATTGAAAAACTCACCGGTCTTGGTATACAGGATATTTTGATCGTCACCGGCACCGAACATATGGGTGATGTGGTGAATTTATTGGGGTCTGGTGCCGAGTATAATTGCCGGTTTACCTACAAGGTTCAGGATCAAGCAGGAGGTATTGCACAGGCTTTGGGATTAGCGGAGAACTTTGCCGGACAGGATCCTATTGTGGTCATTCTGGGGGATAACATTTTTGAAGACGATCTCACTGCGGCTGCTCGCACATATACAGGTAACGGCGCTATGATTTTGTTGAAACAGGTGCCCGATCCACAACGATATGGTGTCGCCCTACTAGATGGTGATAAGGTCATAGAAATCCAAGAAAAACCAGAAAATCCACCTACATCCTTTGCCGTTACAGGTGTCTATTTTTATGATTCTAGAGTATTTTCAGCCATTCGAGATTTGAAGCCATCGAGGAGAGGAGAGTTAGAAATAACCGATGTAAACAACTACTATATCCGTCAAAATCAGATGAGTAGTGCGTTATTGGAAGGTTGGTGGACGGACGCTGGTACTCCAGACTCCTATCGGTTAGCTAATCAATTGACGATGGAATAATGAAGTTTCTGGTAACGGGTTCTGGTGGACAACTTGGTAATGGGTGGCAAAGGATTCTAAAGGAACGTTCTAATGATTTTGTAGCCCTTGATAGAGGAGGGCTAGATATATGTGATGTCGAGAGCATTGCAAAGGCTCTCGATACGCATGAACCCGATGTATGTGTCAATACGGCTGCCTACACACAAGTCGATAAAGCAGAAACACAGACCGAGGAAGCGTATCTGGGGAACGTGTTAGGGCCTAAATTATTGGCCGAAGCTTGTGCTGCGAGAGGGATTCAAATGGTGCACTACTCCACAGATTACGTTTTCTCGGGGAAGCTCACAGATAGAGAGATATTTGAAGAAGGGTATCCGGAGGATGCACCAACAGATCCTATCAACAGATATGGGGCCACTAAATTCGAAGGCGAGCAGGCTGTATTTAAGGCTCTGCCTACAGCCTTAGTACTTCGTGTTTCATGGTTATGTGGATTGGACGGAAATAATTTTGTTAAGGCTATTATCAATAGAGCTAAGACCATGGGACAACTGAGGGTGGTTAATGATCAATTTGGGGTGCCTAGTTTTGTGCCAGATGTGGTGGAGCAAAGCCTGTTCTTAATTCATCATAAGCAATCTGGCTTATTTCACTTGGGAAGTGATGGATGTATTAGCTGGTATGATTTTGCTAAGAAAATTATGGAGGATGCCCAGGTGGACGTTCTTATCGAGGCAGTTGACAGTTCTGCGTTTCCAACAGTGGCCAAACGCCCTCATTTTTCTAAACTTGCCACTAAGAGACTGAACGATTTGGGGATGCCGATCCACTCTTGGGAAATTGGTTGTAAAACCTTAGTATCTGCTTTAAATGATGAGTAATAAGAAGGTATATGCAAATTCATAAAACTTCATTACCGGGTGTTAAGCTTCTAGAATTAAACGCTTTTTCAGATGATCGCGGTTATTTTAAAGAAACCTTTCGAGGTACATGGGCGGCTGATTTAGGACTGGTTGATGCGTTTGTCCAGGATAATATTTCTAGATCTTATCAGGGTACGATCAGAGGGCTACACTATCAAAAGGAACGCCCCCAAGCCAAACTTGTACAATGTATTAGCGGTCGTATTTTAGATGTAGCCGTTGATTTGCGAAAAAATTCCTCCACTTTTGGACAGTATTACTCGGTAGTTTTATCCGAAAAGAATCACAAACAGTTGTATATTCCTGAGGGATTTGCACATGGATTTTCTGTATTGTCAGATCAAGCAATTGTCCATTATAAGTGCTCCCGATATTATGATATAGAATCCGAGCGTGGTATCCGCTGGGACGATCCTCTAATCCACATTGACTGGGAGATAAGCAAACCCATTTTGTCTGAAAAAGACCGATGTTTACCGCTTTTTTCATCACTTAAAGAAGAAGATATATTTTTATGAAATTAATAATAACGGGTGGAGCTGGATTTATTGGCTCTAATTTAATTCTCCATATTTTTGAAAAATATCCTGAGTGGACCATTTATAATATAGATAAACTCACCTATGCCTCGGATCGTAATTATTTGAATCCGATTAAGCATTCTGAGCGTTATCATTTCAAAAAGGTTGACCTGGTAGATCGCCTTGCTGTACAAGAAGTAGTAAAGAGCTATCGTCCAAATGCTGTTATACATTTAGCCGCTGAATCGCATGTAGACAATTCAATTCATGGTCCGGAACCATTCATTCAGTCAAATGTGGTAGGGACCTTTAATATTCTAGAAGAGTGTAGACAACTTTGGATGCAAGAACCTGACGAGTTTAACGACGCTCGATTTTTACATGTATCAACGGATGAAGTGTATGGAGAACTTGAAGAGGATGGCTATTTTACAGAGCAAACTCCTTACGCTCCTAATTCTCCCTATTCCGCCTCTAAGGCAGCTAGTGATTTTATTGTTCGTTCCTATTTTCAAACCTACGGGATGAATGTAGTAACCACAAATTGTTCTAACAATTATGGGCCGCATCAACACGATGAAAAATTAATACCGACAGTTATTCGAAGCGCGATGCAGCTCAAAGAGATTCCTATCTATGGAAAAGGCGAAAACATCCGGGATTGGTTATTTGTCAAGGATCATTGTAGTGCTATAGAGGAAGTATTTTTGACTGGGAAAGCAGGTCAGACCTACAATATTGGGGGAAATAATGAATGGAAGAACATCGATTTGGTTCACAAGATTTGTGAGATCTTAAATAAACACATTGACAAAGGGCCTGAGGGTGATTATAAAAATTTAATCTCTTTTGTTACCGACCGTCTAGGACACGATTTTCGTTATGCCATAGATGCATCTAAAATTAAAGATGAACTGGGCTGGGAACCTAATCCTGATTTCGATGGAATGTTAGAGGAGACAGTATTGTGGTATATTAACAAGTACAAGTCTTTATTAAAAATTACCGAAAACTCGTAAAACTATAAACCATGTCTGAACGAACGTATTGGTTGTGTAAATCAGAACCCGACAATTATAGTATTGATGAATTAGAGGCTGATAAGGTAACACCATGGGATGGTGTTCGAAATTATGGGGCTCGAAATTACATGCGAGATGGGATGAATATCGGAGATTTATGTTTCTTTTATCATTCAAATCAAAAACCACCAGCCATTGTAGGAATGATGAAAGTGGTTAGTAAGGCCTACCCGGACGCCTTACAATTCGACCCTGAATCGAAGTATTTTGATGAAAAAAGTTCCGAAGCGGAACCGCGTTGGATAAACGTAGATATGGAATTTGTGGAAAAATTCACGAACCCCATAACTCGTGATCAACTAAAGGAAAAAGAAAGCTTAGCTTCAATGGAGCTGTTTCGACTAGGTAGGTACTCCATCACCCAGGTAAGTAAGGAAGAGTGGGATACGATAGTGACTTTGAAGAACGGATCTTAGTGGTTATTTTAGGCTGATTATAAATCAAACAGCATGCCCATAAAAACTCAAGAACTACATCTCAGAACCAAAGGCGTACTTCCTATTCAAAAACTTAAATTATTAAGTGCCTCAGGAGTAATTGACAGTGACGACGCATACCCCATTCTAGACGATCAGTATCAACCAAATTCGATTGATTTACGTTTGGGTGAGGTAGCTTATCGCGTTCGCAGTAGTTTTTTACCTGAAAATGAAACGGTTAAACAAAAATTAGAACGCTTAGAGCAGTACCAGTTTTCACTTAAAGATGGGGCCGTACTTGAAGAGAATGCAGTGTACATTATCCCGTTACTGGAGCGATTAAACCTGCCCAAGAGTCATTATGCGCCTAGTAATGGCCCAAAACTTTCAGCTGATGGTATAGAAAAGGGGGATCCCATTAGACTATTTGCCCAAGAAAACTTAAGTGCTAAGGCAAACCCGAAGAGTAGCACGGGCAGATTAGATGTGTTCACTAGGGTGATCACGGACTACTCGCATCGGTTTGAAGAGATTACTCCTGGTTACCAAGGACCGTTGTATGTGGAGGTAGTTCCAAAATCGTTCCCCATCAAGGTTAAAACGGGACAGCGATTAAATCAACTTCGCATCAGACATGGCTTTGAAGTGCTTTCGGATCAGGATTTGTTACGAATCCATGATCAAGAGCCTATTCTTTTCGATGACACTGGTTCGCCCATGCCTATAGAAACGTTAAAAGTGAATAAAGGTTTGTTCATGAGTGTTCATCTGAAGGGCAAAGAAGGACAGATTATTGGATATAAAGCGAAAAAACACAGTAATTATATAGATTTTGAAAAAATCGGTCACTATGCTGTAAGTGAATTCTGGGAACCTATTTTAGCAGGTGCCGATTCTATGGTGATCTTAGAACCGGAGAGTTTTTACATATTCGCTTCTAAAGAACGAATCCGAGTGCCAGCTAAATTAGCTTGTGAAATGATGGCTTATGACACAGGATCAGGGGAGTTGAGGACACATTACGCAGGTTTTTTTGATAGTGGCTTTGGTGGTACGGTAGTAGATGCTGGTGCTAGAGCGGTACTAGAAGTTCGATCACACGATGTCCCATTTTTAATAGAAGATGGTCAAACCCTTTTTAGTATGCAGTTTGAACCTAATTCAGAACAACCTGATACCATGTATGGCCGTGAGATCAAGAGTAATTATCAGGGACAAGATTTAAAATTAGGAAAACATTTTAAGGACTCATGAACGTACAATTCTACGTTCATCCATCCCAGATAGAATCCAATACGGTGAGGCTGCAGGGTGCTGAATGTATTCATGCTACCCAAGTACTTCGACTTAGAGAGGGGGATCATTGTGTAGCCACTGATGGATGTGGTCATCGTTACGAGTTGAAATTGGTATCCCTGACAAAAAAAGAAGCACAGGCTGTTATTGTGCGTTCGGAAAGTTTTCCAAAATCGCCTGTCCTGCGTGGGGTAGCTATGGGTAGTTTGCATAAAAAGGATCGAATGGAATGGGCTTTGGAAAAAGCAGTCGAACTTGGAGTGGACTATTTTTATCTATACCAAGCTGATCATTCCGAGCGCGCTAGATGGAAAAAATCACGATTAGATCAAATTATACTGAGTGCCTCTAAGCAATCTAAGCGAACGTGGTTTCCGGAACTTATACTGGCAGACAATCTCGAGCATATCAAACAGGATGCTTATCAGCGCTGTCAGGGGATTGATCTTAATCTTTGGGCCGCTCATGAATCAGCTTCACTCCAAACAAAACCACCAGAAAAACTAAAAGAGGGATGTAATCTATTTTTTGTAGGCCCTGAGGGTGGATTTAGTACAAATGAGCTGAATTGGTTTGAACGTGAGAACATCCCCCGAATTTTTTTAGGCGACCCATTCACCGATGGTGGTGTATTGCGTGCAGAAACCGCTCTTATCACTATATTGGCTAAGTATTTTTAAGCTGAGCAGCAGTTTTAGTCAATAAGCTTGGACCACCTATCTAATTAGTTACTTAACTAACCGTTTCATTTAGACGATCCTTTTGCACTATCTTTTCGGATCCTTCTTCTGCATCTTGTGATGAATCTTCATCGGAACTGTTTGGTACATGTTCGAAGTCTTCAAAATAATCCTCCTTAAGCTCCTTGCCCTTAGATGGTGCAAGATAATCTTTGTCAAACTGGGTGATTAGTGGTGGATGCACGGTTAATGCTCGTAAAAATGGAGGATAATAACAACTAGCTAGGACCATCAAATCTTCTAAAAAGTTAGTTTCTTCAGACAAAAACTTAAAAATACGATCTATAGGACTGTTTTTGAATAAACTTCGAAATATTTTACGGCTATCGGGTACATTTGTAGCTAAGACGCGTAGCAACAGAAGGTCGTAATATCTGAATCGATAAGAGGATGCGGTAGGAGTAGGAGGATTAACGCCCTTTACAAGTGCTTGGGCACATTTTTTTGAGTATTTATGAACCCGGCTAAATGTGTACCCCGTACTTGGTTTAGTAAAGCCACCAACGGTACCTAGGTTCATAATTCGAGAAGAATACAAAGGTGTGTGAGGTCGATCGTCCATCGGAATTTCACCGTATTCCTTTCTTTTTATGGAATAATTCTCCTTAGTTAAGCCATATTTTTCTTCAAGATAACTGCGGATTTTTTTCTTGTAGTGCTTCTTTATTAATGGGTTAGCGGAAAAAATGGTGTATTCTACCAACGCTCGATTTTTTTTGAATGGCAACACATACATAAATGCAAAACCATCATTAAAATCACTGTCCACATCCATTAATGTGAAGGTTTTCTTATCAAAGACTTTCTCGTCAGTTTTGATTTCTATGCCTAAAAAATGTTGGATTAACGGATACTTACGAGCGCTAGGGTCATAATGACTAGGCATAAAAATGCTTTGAAAAATGTAGTCCGCTAAGTAGGTATTACTATCCTTTGTAATAAGGGCTGCTTTCGAAGAATTAGAGGAAAAATCTAAAATACTTTCCTCAAGCAAATCTACATTTGGAGCTTTTTGAAGAGTTCTTAGAATGGTTTCTTTATAATCACTTTCTTTTACACAAAAATAAAGATGTTCTTTGAGAGATAATTCAGAGCTAAAATCTAGCGCAGAAAAGTGACTATTCTTCCAGGTACGATGAGCGATGTCAGCAAAAGGATGATCTTTTTTACCCCAAAAGCACCAAGTTTTGTGATTATTTGGTGCAAAAGAGTTGTCAATAAGTAAAATTTGACCTGTATAGTTTTCCTTGACTAAATGCCATGCGAGACTCAGGCCCGAAAGGCCTGCACCTGCTATAATAATATCATATCTTTTCGATTCAGGCATAACAGCTAAAGCGCTCCTAGTCAACTATGGTTAACCAACCGATGTAATATAGAGATAGTTTACTTCTGTCTATATAATCCATAAACTACAAAAGAAAAACAAAACAATATCGTTCATTAATACAGCCCATGAAAGTAATAGATTTGCGGAGTGATACCGTTACTAAGCCTACACAGCAAATGAAACAAGTTATGTTGGAGGTAGAGGTAGGAGATGATGTATTTGGAGAAGATGAGTTAACGAATAGATTTCAAGCCAAAATGGCTACTCTTTTTGGTATGGAGGCTGGTTTGTATGTGCCTAGTGGAACCATGAGTAATCAGTTAGCTTTAAAGGTGCTAACTCAGCCATCCAATGAGGTGTTAATAGAAAGTAAAGGTCATATACTGCAATACGAAACTGGTGGTGCTTCTTCACTGTCTTCGGTCCAACTTTTCCCCCTTCAAGGTTACTCGGGCAAATTAAGCTCTGAGCAAATACCTCCTGCGGTCAGAGGTGCTCACGATTGGGAACCTGAAACCAAAGTTGTTTGTATTGAACACAGTACGAATAAGGGGGGTGGAACGGTATATTCGTTGGATGAACTTAGATCTATAAAACAGGAGTGTGAACGGCACCATCTTTACGTACATGTGGACGGGGCGCGTATATGGAATGCGCTTGTGGCTACCGGACAAAAACCTAAAGAAATAGGGCAAATAGCTGATACTCTTTCGATTTGTTTCAGTAAAGGATTAGGGGCTCCGGTAGGATCTATGCTGCTTTCATCCACCAAAAACATAGCAAAAGCTAGAAGATTCCGTAAGATGTGGGGGGGTGGGATGAGGCAAATAGGCTTATTGACCGCCGCAGCTGATTATGCCGTAGAGCATCATTGGCCTAAATTGGCTTTAGATCATGAACATGCCAAAATCTTTGCCCAAACAATCGCTGAAACTTCTGCGCTACAAATCGATTTAGACAGTGTTCAAACCAATATTGTACTTTTTCATACGGGCGACCGAACCGCTTTAGAGGTGCTTGAAATTTTTGGACAACATGGAATAAAAATGGTTCCTTTTGGTCCATCAACAGTACGTGCGACCTTTCATTTTCAGATAGAAGAAGCAGATGTACATAGACTCTTAGAGGTAACAAGACACTGTTTCAATACATAAATCAATCTATTTGAAACAGGTTGATGTATGCCCAAATAGAATGAAATAGCTAAAACTTTTCGAGCAAGAGGTCTAATTTTTCTACCGAACTATCAATTAATTCTTTAGATATAGTTAGTGGGGGTATAATCCGAATAGCATTGCCACCCGCTGAATTACTAAGTACCCCTAACTCAGCCCATTTATCCACAATGGGCCTGGTTGGTTGATTACATTCCAACCCTATCATAAGTCCCATTCCACGCACTTCTGTAATACATGGGCGTTTATCTGCTAAGTTTCTAAGTTTAGTCATAAAATAGGACCCAAGTTTACTTGCCCGTTGGCAGAGCTCCTCCTCTTCAATAATAGATAATACTTCCAAAGCCACTGAACAAGCAAATGGGTTTCCCCCAAAGGTAGTACCATGGTCACCATAACCGAATGCCGTTGCTACTTTTTCACTTGCAATCAATGCCCCGATAGGTATACCTCCCGCTAGTGCTTTGGCAGTGGCTACCATGTCTGGTTGTATATCAAAGTGTTCATATGCCCACATTTTACCCGTTCTACCAATTCCCGTTTGCACCTCATCTATGATGAGTAAGATATTTCGTTCCTTGCAGTGTTGGGCTAATGCCTGTACGAAATTGTATTCAGCTAGGTGAACACCGCTATTGCCTTGGATCAGTTCTAAGGCAATAGCAATAGTGTCCTCATTTGTCTGCTCAATTACCTCTTCAATTTGGTTGAATTTGGCTTGAGTGAATCCTGCTGGAAGTGGAGCATATCCTTCTTGGTATTTGGTGGAACTCATAGTAAGAGTACTCAAGGTTCTGCCGTGAAAACCATTACTTAGCGAAAGTATTGAGCCCTTTTTTCCTTGGATTTGCCCCCATTTTCTTGCCAGTTTAAGGCAGCTTTCCATGGCCTCGGCTCCAGAGCTACAAAAGAAGACACGATCTAATCCAGTGAGTTCGGTGAGCTTTTTTGCCAGCAGTGACTGAGGTTCTGAGTAATAGAAATTAGAAAAGTGTAGAGGATAACTCGCCGCACTTTGTATGGCCTTTACCACCCTTGGATGAGCATGCCCAACATTATTGACCGCGATACCCGCTAATAAATCAATATACTCGTTTCCTTCACTATCCCACACTTTGGCACCTTGACCACGGGTAATCGTTACAGGGAAACGATTATAGACTTGTATGTGGTGTTTATGCTCAAGGTCTTGGGCAAAGTCTGTTTGGGCCGTTATTGTAGAATCGGCTTCTAAATTATCGGGGGTTATACTATTTGAAGTTGACAAGGAATGCGAATTACAAGGAGTGAGTGTTATGAGAGCGACTATTGTAAGAATAGTTTAGCCAAAATAAACAAAGAGTAAAACAAACCTATCACGTTAATAAAAAAATTATAAAAAATGCTAAGTTTTATAGGGTCTTGTTTAAGCAATATATTATTAAACCGTTACAATTAACTCCTTGATTTTTCTATTGAATAAAATTGTACGTTCCATTCCTCTTAAATTTGCAGT
>ERZ802830.133-NODE-133-length-72892-cov-11.042_pt1 | contig 72892 bp, 73 predicted proteins | sample MGYA00345654_ERZ802830 | MGnify/ENA primary metagenome ERZ802830 (study PRJEB30503, sample SAMEA104212375) | marine metagenome | biome: Westerlies Biome; feature: [SRF] surface water layer (ENVO:00010504) within the epipelagic zone...; material: water...
CTGTGTTGAAACCAGCGACAACCAGACGGCCTGATCGCATAGGTTCAAGCTGTGCGCCATTTGACTCAACTGGAAAAAACACCACTTTTCGGTCAGTATATTTTTCCAGATGGTCTGTGAATGGTTTCCAAACATTTGCGTAAACTGCAGGGTCTTCCACAGGAGTGTACGTGAATATTATTGTCTTTGGGTCAACCCAGTCTTTTGGATCCAATGGTAGATCCGCTACTTGGTCTAAGTTCCTGTCGCAATAGCCTTCATCTAATGTACCTCTGTGACAGTCTTCAGCAAATGCTTGTGTAGTAAAACTCGCACAAAACAGAAGGGCGGCAGAAATAGCAGCACCCAATTTAATTTTATTGATCATTTGTCCTCTCCCTTATTTATCGATTCTCTGACTTACGGTAAGGCGCATCTAATCTTCAAACAACATAATTTAGGAAATATCACGTATTCCACCAAAATATGAGACTTTCCAGTAAATTAGATTTTACAGGTTAGTAAAAAATCCTTAGTGGGAGTAGATGGTATTCAACTTTAGCGAATAGTTTGGAACGTGATTTGGAAAAAGTAGATGCTCGGAGGGCAAGTATAATTTTCGACTTGGATGGTACTTTAATTGATAGTGCTAAAGATATTCAATGGGTCGCCAATACTGCTTTATCTGAAATCGGAGTTGCTCCCATTAGCTATGAGGAAGCTGTCAGCTTTATTGGTGAAGGTGCCCCGCTATTTGTTAAGAAAATGATTGTGGCTCGGTCAGTGGAAACCGCACAACATGATTTCCTTCTAGAGCAATTTTTAAAATTTTACGAGGAAGCTGTGCAATTTAGTAAGCCATATGATAATGTTGTTACCGTCTTGGAAATGCTGAAAGCAAACCATGATTTAGGAATATGCACAAATAAACCGCTGAAGCCTGCATTAAAGATTCTGAAGCATTTAAAATTAGATCATTTTTTTAAATGTGTAACAGGAGGGGACAACCCGTTTGCAAGAAAACCAGATCCAAGGCCTCTGCTTGAAACCTCTGCAAGCGTTGGGGATGGCCCATGTATTTATGTTGGCGACAGTGAAGTTGATGCGGAGACGGCCAAAAGAGCTGAGGTTCCATTTTTACTCTTTTCTGAGGGATATCGTAAAACACCTATAGAACAGATCCCACATACTTTTCAATTTTCGTGCTTCAAAGAGGTACCTGAATTAATTGAAAAAATATTAGAAACTTATCAATAGGTAAAAAATAAGTGCATTTGGATTTTTAAATTTAAAATCTAACTTGTGTTTGATTTTTGAGTTCTTTGCATCAACTATATTTTTATTAAAAACACGGATTTTAAACCTTTACAAAAAATAGTAGTTTAGTGTTTTTGGAAAAGAAAACGGGAGCGACCTCATATGAGTATCTTGAATGGCATGCGGGTTTTTGAAAGCTCAGCTTTTGTTGCTTTACCTCTGGCAGGCATGCAATTAGCTCAAATGGGTGCTGAAGTTATCCGGTTTGATAATTTGGGGGGAGGCCTTGATCACTTCAGAAGACCACTCGCTCCTAATGGCGAAAGTTTATTCTGGCACGGGCTTAATAAGGGCAAAAAATCTTTTGCTGTAAATTTAAAATCTGAAAAAGGGCGTGAACTGGTAAGTGACTTAATCACCTCAGATGGTGATGATTCAGGTTTGTTTATAACCAATCTGAGAGTGCCGGGTTGGACGGATTATGAAAGCCTTAAAAGAAAGCGAGCCGATCTGGTAATGGTTACTTTGAAAGGTGATCGACATGGCGGGCCAGAAGTTGACTATACTGTGAACCCATCGCTTGGAATACCCAACATTACTGGCGCTGAGGGAAGCACGGAACCTGTGGCTAATGCTCTTCCCGCCTGGGATTGCGTAGCAGGTAATATGGTCGTTTCTTCACTGCTTGCGGCCGAGCGAGCTCGTTTGCGAACTGGAAAGGGTCAGGATGTGGAGTTTGCTTTAAAAGATGCTGCAGCTGCAATAATTGGTCACCTTGGAATGATAGGGGAGGCGACAATTTACGATCAACAAAGAGGAAAGTCGGGTAATTCCGTTTATGGAGCTTACGGCCAGGATTTTGAATGTGCTTGCGGTGGTCGAGTTGTCGTAATTGGTCTTACCTTAAGGCAATGGCGTGGCTTATTAAATGCCACAGATAAGGCACTAGAAATCAAAAGCCTTGAACAAAAATTAAACCTTTCCTTAGATGATGAAGGGCGAAGATGGGAGCATAGGCATGAAATAAATGATATTTTTAGGTCTTGGTTCGCAAAGCGAAAAATCACTGATTTTGAGAAAAGTTTCAATGATTTTGGTCTAACCTGGTCACGATTTAGAACGACAAAAGAGGCAATTACAGAGGACAAAGATACATTCACTGATAATCCAATGTTTGAAACGTTAGATTTTGAAGGGATTGGCCAATACATGGTCCCTAGATCGCCATTAGAATTTTCTAATTATGATCCTTTGCCGGCCCAAAAACCCCCAAAGCTTGGTCAGCACACTGAGGAAATTTTGGGTGACATAATGAAGTTGGGATCAGGTGAGATTGGAGCACTTTTTGATAGTGGAACCGTTGGTTCTTCCAAATAAAGTTGATGTAGAATGTTGGAAATTACCTAGATGACTAAAAAGAACAGAAAAAAATCAAAATCAGACGCCAGAGTAGCCGGGGAAGTGGCAACTTATGTTTTACTTGGTTTAGGTATTTTCGTATTTATTATTGTAGCATCGTCTTAAGAGTTTTCGCTCATTAGCTTTTTATGCTGAGGTAAATAAATACTAACAAGCAAAATTCCAGCTAATCCTAATATTGCTGCTGGAATTAAAGTTATAGAAGTTTGCAAAGTATTAAGCGCTGCGTCGGTTTGCTGGATAAATCCTTCAGTCGTTTCTTTCCATCCATATAGGCTTAGGATAAATCCTAAAATTAGTGGAGAAATAGCGTTTGCTACCTTTTGACCAAAAAGCCAAACTGCAGAAAAAGCGCCTTCAATAGATTCACCAGATTTTTCACGAGTTACATCCATCAGATCTGGATATAGCGCCCAGGGAATTTGTTGGTAGGAACCATTGGTCATTCCAGCTAAAACAAAAAGGCCAGCAATCAATGTTACATTAAAGTTAGGCAGGCTGAAAAATATAAAAATCAATAAAGCTATATAGCATACAATACCAATAAGTTGTGCTGAAACCTTACCATATAAATTTGACAGTTTAACCCAGACGGCCTGACTTATAATTGAGCCGAGCACAAACGCTGCGAACATCAATGAAAGAGTTCCAAGACCTTTCGCAACACCAGAAAGTAATGAATTCCCATCATCCATTATCAAATACATTGCAGCGAAAGGTAATCCGGCCGTAATCAAGGCTATTGCTAGTGTCATGATGCCATATAAAATTACCAAAGTGACAAATGCGCGATTAGCAAAAACTAGTTTTAAAATATACGAAAAATTTTGTTGGGATGGAACCAAAGTACGAGGCGCATTTCGTGTAAAAAATACTGAAAACCATATAGATAAAATTATCAGTGGCGCCACGCAGATTGCCGCAAAAGTATAGCCAGATTTTGTATCTCCCGCTAAGATTGGTATTAGCGCGCCACCAATCAAAATGCCTAGAGATGCAAATGCCATGCGCCACGCGGTCATTGAAGATCTTTCCTTTTTATCCAATGTCATTTCACCCGCCATTGCTCCGTAAGGTATTGAAACCATTGTAAAGCCTAAAGTTGATATCAAGAAAAAAACAATAACCCAGACAAGGCTTGCATTGGTGGTGAAATTTTCTGGCACAGCAAATATTCCAATCATTGCAAGTGCCAAAACGACGGCTCCCAGGAGCATCCAAGGTGATCTTCTTCCAAAACGAGAAACTGTTTTATCACTAAAATAGCCGATTATTGGATCCGTAATTATATCAAAAATTAGAACAGCGGTCGTTACGGCACCTGCCAGAGCAATTGGGATCCCAAGGAAACTATTCATAAAGGCCAATATCAACAGTTGTTTTACGATAACGAAAACAACAATTCCCATATCCGCCAAACCCCAGCCTGCTTTTTGACCTAGTGAAAGTGACATAAAAAACCTCCGCTCATGTTTCCTGCACTTTTAGACTTGTTTAAGCTGCTTGTAGAGAAAAATATTAAATTGAAACACAGATATAGTTTACGCTCTTAAAGTTGACGTTATTTAAGCCAAGTAGGTATTATGTCTCTGTCAATAATTTCTTCATAGCTTGGTCGTTTGCGGATTACGGAGAATTTATCTTTATTGACCATGACCTCAGGAATTAATGGCCTAGTATTATATTCGCTAGACATTACTGCTCCATAGGCTCCAGCTGACCTAAATGCTACCAAGTCATTTTCATCAAGCTCAAGCATTTTCCGATTCTTTGCGAAAGTATCACCAGTTTCACACACTGGTCCGACCACATCATAAATAGTCTCAGCTTGTAATGAACCTGATTGTTTGATGGGTATGATATCATGATATGCATCGTACATTGCAGGACGAATTAAATCGTTCATAGCTGCATCGAGTATCAAAAAATTTCGATTATCGCCATTTTTGACGCAAAGCACTGAGGAAACTAAAATGCCTGCATTACCAACAATAAGCCGACCAGGTTCAATTTCAATTTCACAATCCAGATGGCCAAGAACTTTTCTGACCATTTTTCCATATTCCACCGGTAGAGGTGGAGCAGATTTATCTTTCTCATAGGGTATCCCGAGCCCTCCACCTAGGTCTAATCTTTTAATTGTGTGTCCGTCTTGTCTCAAAATTTGAGTTAAATCAGCAAGCTTTTGGTAGGCTTTTTCAAATGGTTCGAGGTCGGTAAGCTGGCTGCCAATGTGGAGGTCAATTCCCACAATATTGATACCTGGCATTTGCGAGGCTTTAGCGTAAATTTCTCTTGCACTGGAAATAGGAATTCCGAATTTATTTTCAGCCTTACCAGTCGCAATTTTTTCATGGGTTTTAGCATCTACATCGGGGTTAATTCTGATAGCTACAGGAGCTGTTTTATCCAAGGAACATGCGACTGAAGAAATATTATTGAGTTCTGACTCACTTTCAACGTTAAACTGACGAATGCCATTTTGAAGAACTAATGTTATTTCTTCTACAGTTTTGCCAACACCTGAGAACACAACTTTTTCAGATGGTATGCCTGCAGATATTGCTCGCCTGTATTCACCTCCAGACACGACATCCATTCCAGCACCCAGGTTTCCAAGGGTTTTCAGGATTGCCTGATTAGAGGCAGCCTTCATTGCATAACAAATACAGTGATCCATACCACTAAGAGCATCATCGAAAAGCTTAAAATGGCGTACCAATGTAGCTGTGGAGTAGAGATAAAAAGGCGTTCCAACAGATAATGCTATTTCAGCCACAGAAACATCTTCAGCAAAAAGGTGCCCGTTTCTATAATTGAAATGATCCATTTGTTTGTTTGCTCCTATTAATAAAGATAATGCTTTTAAGAAAGAATTTTGTCTATTCGCTCAATAGCACGCAATATATTCTCTTGGCTATTTGCATATGAGAACCTTAAATACCCCTCTCCAAAGTGACCGAAACTAGTTCCGGCAATCGTAGCAACACCAGCTTGATCTAGGAAAATATCCTGAGCTTGCGATGAGGTAAGCCCAGTGTCTGATATATTTGGAAAAGCATAAAAAGCACCAGCTGAATCTATGCATTTGACTCCTTTTAATTCATTCAGTGCAGATACTATAACTTTGCGTCTGGAATCAAACTCAGAAACCATTGTGAGGACTGGTTCTTTGGGTCCCGTTAGTGCTGCTAGACCAGCATACTGAGCTGCAGCATTTACACATGAGTGGTCATTAATACATAGTCGGGTAACCTGATCGACCATTTGATCCGGCCAAACAGCGTAACCCATGCGCCAACCTGTCATCGCATAGGTTTTTGACCAACCATCCAAAACAATCAATCTATCTCGAATTTCAGGATATTCTAATAGGCTTACATGTTTACGCCCACTATATAACATTTGGCTATAAATCTCGTCTGACAATATAGCTACATGTGGATGATTTTTTAGCCCTTTAACCAATTTATCAATTTCTGATTTCGGAGTAACCCCACCAGTTGGATTTGCTGGGCTATTAATAATTATAAGTCTTGTTTTTTTGGTAATCTGAGAAAGCACTGTCTCTGCATCAAAAGCAAAACCATTCTCCTCTTTCAAAGCAATTGGTACGGGAGTAGCACCTGTGTAATTTATTACCGATTCATAAATTGGGAAACCTGGATTAGGGTACATTATCTCGGCATCTTTTTCTCCAAATAAAAGTACTGCGAAAAACATTGTTGGCTTACCGCCTGGAACAACGATAATATTTTTCGGATTAACTGAAGTTTGATGGCGTTTTTCTAAGTCATATGCGACGGCTTCTCTCAATTCGGGAATCCCGTTGGCTGGAGTGTATCCGTGATGCCCATCTTCAAGCGCTTTTATGCCTGCTTTTACTATATGTTCTGGTGTCTTGAAGTCAGGCTGGCCAATTCCAAGATTTATAATGTCTTTACCACTGGCGGCTAATTCATTTGCTTTAGCTAAAACGGTAAAAGCAGACTCCGTTCCCAACCTTGAAATACTATCGGCGAATTTAAGTTGCGTCATTTAATTTTCCAAAAGCTCATTCTTGTTTTATGTTTTTTCTATTTGAATAGGGGCTTTAGGTGGGCCATCCACACCACAGCCTGCTGCTGCAAAACACAAAAGCAGAGCCAAAGCAAAATATCTCATCCTAGTTCCTTTTTCCATCTATCAATTTGGAATTGCACCTCTTCTGGTGATGTGCCTCCGTAGGAGGATCGTGATTTAACGGAGTTTTCAATAGATAAAACTGTAAATACATCTTCGGTGATTCCGGAATGAATTCTTTGCATCTCTTTAAGTTTTATTTCAGACAAATCACATTTTAGCTGTTCAGCAAGGCCTACCAACTCACCCGTGATATGATGTGCCTCTCGAAATGGGAGATTCAAAACTCGAACTAACCAGTCTGCTAAGTCAGTGGCTGTCGAAAAGCCTGATTTAGCAGCAAACTCTAGGCTATCTTTGTTAGCAGTCAAATCTTTGATCATGCCTTCCATTGCGCACAAAGCTAAATTTAAACTATCCGCGGCATCAAAAACTTGCTCCTTATCCTCTTGCATATCTTTGGAGTAAGCCAGAGGAAGCCCCTTCATAACTGTCATTAAGCCTACGTTAGCGCCTAATATACGTCCTATTTTTGCTCTTACTAATTCAGCAGCATCAGGGTTTTTTTTCTGGGGCATGATAGAAGACCCCGTCGAAAATCTATCTGATAATTCAATAAATCTAAATTGTGCTGAAGACCAAATTACAAGTTCTTCAGCTAATCTACTTAAGTGCATGGCACATATAGACGAGGACGCTAAAAATTCTAAAGCAAAGTCTCGATCGCTCACTGCATCGAGAGAGTTTGCCGTTGGTCGATCAAATTCAAGAGCTTTAGCAGTCTGATTTCGATCAATTGGAAAAGAAGTACCAGCTAACGCGGCAGAACCTAACGGGCACTCATTCATTCTATCTCTTGCGTCTTTAAATCTCGATCTATCCCTAGAGAACATCTCAACATATGCCATCATATGGTGCCCCCAAGTAATTGGTTGGGCAGTTTGTAAGTGAGTAAATCCGGGCATGATCCATGACACACCGTTTTGTGCCTGATCTAGGAGGGCCTTCATTAAATCAACTAAGTTCTTATCAACCCAATCTATTTGACCTCGGACCCATAGTCGAAAATCTGTCGCTACTTGGTCGTTTCGTGATCGCGCAGTATGCAGACGACCAGCTGGACTGCCAATTTTATCCTTTAATCTCGCTTCAATATTCATATGTATATCTTCAAGATCTGCAGAGAATTGAAATTCACCTGAATTGAGCTCACTAAGGATTTCTTGAAGGCCTTCTTTAATCGCGGACACGTCAGATACATTTAATATACCTCTTGCGCCTAGCATATCGGCATGTGCTAGAGAACTTTCAACATCTTCAGGCCCCAAACGCTTGTCAAAATCAATTGAGGCGTTAATTGCTTCCATTATAGCATCAGGTCCTGTAGAGAACCGACCGCCCCACATTTTGTTAGAGGATTTTTTAGACATGAAACTACCTTTTAGAGGAGTTAAAAATTTTTCGACGCTGATTGTTCTTTATACGGCCTTTAGCTTCTGTGCAAATACTGTGCTTTCTGACGATAACAAATTTTCCATTCTTGAAGAATTTAAGGTTGGTGAAATGAAAAAACTCATTTTGCATGAAAGCCCTAAGGCTGTCAGTGAAGAGGTTTTTTACAATTCAAATAGCGATCCCATCATTTTGAAATCTTTTTCTGGCGGTCTTACTTTGATTAATTTTTGGGCAACTTGGTGCGCGCCCTGTCTTGAAGAAATGCCTAGCCTATCAAATCTTCAAAAAATAAAAGGTGATAATAATTTTAAGGTTATAACCATTGCCACAATGAGAAATTCATCAAAATCTGTGGACAATTTTTTTAAAAAAATGTCAATCGAGAACCTGACAAGATATCAAGATCCTAAGGGAAAGTTGGCCCGCTCTCTTAAGATAGCAGGGCTTCCATTAACAATTTTACTGAACAAAGATAATGAGGAAGTGGCACGATTTATTGGCGACGCGGATTGGTCAAGTCCTCAAGCTTTAAAGTTGATTGAAAAGGCTATCGAAATAGATCTTAAAAAGTAAATTACTAGCTTGTTGATGCATATTTTATATCAAATTTTTGATCAAATAAGTTACTTTTCCCGCAAGTTTATTCAGTTCTAATCTTATCTTCTCAATCAGTTCAATATATGCAGCAACGTAGGATTCAGATTCAGGCAAAAGCGATACAACTTGTTCGTTATACAAGTAAGCTAGGAATGCAAATAAAACTATTAATAGTCCAAAAATGAACCCTGCACCTTGTGTTGATTTTTTGTCTTCTAAGGCTTCTGCCAGTGCGTCTTTCGACTGATGCTTAAGAATGGCGTCTTTTGTGAGAGTTGCAGGTTCACTATTTCTAAAATCTTTCTCACTTTTTGAAATTTTGGGCGGTAATTTCTTGGGGGTACGCTCTCGGTCTCTAGCTGCAATTTCTCGCTTTGCTTCCTCTTTTAATATTTTGATAACAGAAGGATCAATTTTCTTTTGGTTAGATGCCGTATTCTCTACTTCTATACTATTTTCTTCTATGAACTTACCTTCAGGCGCTTTCAATTTCTCATCATTAGTTTTCTTTGTTCGAGCTTGAAACCATGAGTGCCCACAGCTAGCGCATTTTACTTCCCTTCCACTTATTGGAACCGCATCTCGAGGAATCTCATAATTTGCTTTGCAATTTGGACAAACTAAACGCATTAGTTCCTCTATAAATAAATGGCTCCGTCTGACTTTATGACAGATAAAAAAATATATATAGCCGTAAAAGTACATGCTTTTAATTGTTGAACAACTGTTTATTAGAGTATGTTGATAGGATGGGTTTAGAAATATAATAACAAGGGAAGTTTTGTTGTGATTGAAATGGAAAGCGTCGCTTACTCGTACGGTGAAGAGCTTTTATCAGACCTAAATATTTCTATTTCTCAAGGATCTTTTTATTTTCTTACTGGGCCATCAGGATCAGGTAAAACAACTTTTCTTAAAATGTGCTATGGTTCTCTAATTCCCACATCGGGTAAACTCAGTGTTTTTGGAAAAAACTTACCTGGGTTGTCCCGCGATGAAATAGCATTCCTTCGTCGAAAGACAGGTGTTGTGCATCAAGATTGTCAATTTCTGGATCATTTGAATGTTGCTGATAACATTGCATTACCGATAATGGTTTCAGCTCGAAATTCTTTATCTGATAACGTAAATTTAAAAGAGCTTTTGAACTGGGTTGGTCTATCCCATCGCTCTAAGGCTCTTCCACCTGAACTTTCTGGTGGTGAAAGACAAAGAGCAGCTTTGGCGCGCGCAATTATTATGTCACCAGATATAATATTGGCTGACGAGCCAACAGGTAATATTGATTGGGAGATGTCGCAGAGATTAATTCGTTTATTGATCGAATTAAACCATATGGGAAAAACTGTAGTTATTGCTACTCATGACCTAAATTTGATTAGATTTACAAAAGCTAGCGTGCAGGCGCGTGTCTTAAGGATTAGCAATAAATCAGTTCAACTTGCTGGGAGTGATCTCTGATGGCAAGTGTGAAAAATATTTTTATACCTGATAGATACGTAAATCAGATCGTTCCAACGAATGGATTTACTACGCTTTTGACATTTTTTACTTCTGCATCGATGGCATTTTTAATTGTTTTTTCAGTAGCTATGTCCTTTGCAGCTGATCGATTGGCTCGAAGCTGGTCAGATTCTTTGGCAAATTCTGCAACATTGCGCGTATCTGCCCCTACAGCAGATTTAGATAGTCAAACAGATGCGGCTTTACATGTTTTGTCAAAGACAAAAGGAATAGCATCTTTTCGTTTGCTGAAAGCAGAAGAACAGCAGGCATTACTTGAGCCTTGGTTTGGACCAAAAGTACCTATAAATAACTTACCGATGCCACGTCTTATAAGTATTGAAGAAGATGAAAATGGATATGATAGAGTAGGTCTCAGGTTAAGGCTTGCAGCTGAAGTTCCTTCCGCAGTGCTCGACGATCATACTAGGTGGCGTGAACCTCTCATAAAAGCAGCTTATCGTATTTGGTTTTTGGGCTGGTTATCAATTGGGTTGGTATTTTTCATTGTAATTGCAATGATGACGCTCGTCACCCGTGCGGCTTTGTCATCAAATAGAAAAGTGATTGAGGTTCTAAGGTTAGTCGGAGCAACAGATCAATATATTGCTGCAGCTTTCGTACGTAAATTTGCTTACCGAGCTTTTTTTGGCTCAATGCTCGGGGCATTTATGGCATCGATGACTTTATTTCTTTTACCTCCTGAGGCTGATCAGAATGCAATATTGACAGGCATTCGTTTGGAAGGTTTAGAATGGTCTTGGTTAATTGTTGTTCCTTTATCCTTTTTTGTACTTACGTTTTTAACAGCACGTATTTCCTCGCTTAGTATTCTGAAATCTCTGACCTAATGCTTTATACGGTTCAATATATACGTTCTTTTCTGTTTCTTATTCAGATGTATTTGATGATGGTAATTTTCGGCTTGTTGTTTGGCCCATTTGTAATGCTTGATAGAAATTATTCCTATTTGGCTGTTCATGTTTGGTGTAGATGGGTCCGCTGGACAGCTTCTTGGATGGTTGGTCTGAAATCAGAAGTCAGGGGTACTATTCCGGATAGCGAACTCATTATTGCTGCGAAACATCAAAGCTTTTTTGATATAATTTTGATTGTTAGTGAAACGCCAAGACCAAAGTTTATTATGAAGTCATCCTTGCGTTGGGCTCCAGTGTTGGGGTGGTATGCAAAAAAAATAGGATGTGTTCCCGTTGAGCGTGGGAAAAGGTCTGAGGCTATACAGAAAATGATGTCGGCAGTTGCCTCCGGTGCGACTCCTCCTGGTCAGCTAATAATATACCCACAGGGAACGAGGGTATCGCCAGGCGACTTTAAACCATACAAAATAGGCGTGGCCGCACTTTATCAACAGACTGGTCAAGAATGTTTGCCAGTAGCATGCAACGTTGGGCTCTTCTGGCCTAAATTTGGTATAATGCGTAAGCCTGGATTAGCAATTGTTGAGTGTTTGCCTATAATACCTGCAGGATTAGAGAATTCAGCCCTTATGAGTGAACTTGAACATTCAATAGAAAAAAGAACAAACCAGTTAATTACTGAAGCAAAATATAACTGACACCCAAATTTAAGCTCACTGCGGCTACTTTAAGTTTTAAAAAATACTTTTTGTGAAATCTGGACGTAAGTGGTCAGGTAAATGTCGGAAATGTAAAGTTACATTTTTGTTCACTCTTTATACGATTCAAAGAGATGTTTTGTTTTATAGAGGAAACCTAGATGAGCTATAAAAGTGATATTGAAATTGCTCGAGGTGCAGAAAAAAAACCAATTCAAGAAGTTGGTGCTCACCTTGGAATTCCTGCAGAACATTTACTGCCCTATGGTCATGATAAGGCCAAAGTAAGCCAAGACTTTATAAACAGTGTTCAAGATCAAAAAAACGGGAAATTAATTCTTGTAACGGCCATAAATCCAACGCCTGCTGGAGAAGGCAAGACAACAACGACTGTTGGTCTTGGCGATGGACTTAATAAAATTGGCAAAAATGCAATGATTTGCATTAGAGAAGCATCGTTAGGTCCAAATTTTGGTATGAAAGGTGGTGCAGCCGGAGGTGGGTATTCTCAAGTTATCCCGATGGAAGATATGAACTTACATTTTACCGGTGATTTTCACGCAATAACTTCTGCCCACTCGCTACTTTCTGCTATGATTGATAACCATATTTATTGGGGTAATGACCTAGGCATCGATACCCGAAGGGTCGTATGGCGCCGGGTGGTAGACATGAATGACAGAGCACTCCGTCAAATCACAGCATCTCTCGGAGGTGTCTCAAATGGTTTTCCGCGAGAGGCTGGTTTTGATATTACAGTTGCCTCAGAAGTTATGGCAATTTTGTGTCTAGCCAAAGATCTTACTGATTTGCAGACAAAATTAGGCGATATGATAGTTGCTTACAGACGTGATCGTTCCCCTGTTTTCTGTCGCGATATAAAGGCAGATGGGGCGATGACAGTCTTGCTTAAAGATGCCATCAAACCTAACTTGGTGCAAACGTTAGAGAATAACCCAGCTTTCGTTCATGGTGGTCCTTTTGCTAATATAGCTCATGGGTGTAATTCCTTAATTGCGACTCAAACAGCCCTTAAACTGTCTGATTATGTTGTAACTGAGGCTGGTTTTGGAGCTGACTTGGGTGCTGAAAAGTTTTTGAATATTAAATGCCGTAAGGCCGGTCTGTCACCATCCGTTATTGTACTTGTCGCTACTATTCGCGCTATGAAAATGAATGGTGGAGTTGCCAAAAAAGATTTAGGGCCAGAAAATGTAAGTGCTGTAAAGTCTGGTTGTTCAAATTTAGGTCGACATATAGAGAATTTGAAAAGTTTTGGTGTGCCGGTAATCGTAGCAATAAATCATTTTGTAAAAGATACAGAAAATGAGATTGATGCAGTAATGGATTTTGTAAAAAGTCAGGGTTCGGAAGCTATTGTCTCAAAACATTGGGAATTTGGGTCAGAGGGTTCAGTAGATTTAGCCAGGCGCGTCTCAGAAATAGCAGACTCGGACGCTTCTGATTTTGCTCCCATTTATCCCGATAATATGCCACTTGCCGAGAAAATTCAGACGATTTGTAAAAGAATTTATAGAGCTGATGAAGCTTTAATGGATAAGAAAATTTGTGATCAATTGCAGCAATGGGAAGAACAAGGATACGGTAATTTGCCAATTTGCATGGCAAAAACTCAATATAGTTTTTCAACTGATCCAAACTTGCGTGGAGCTCCAACTGGACACAGTGTGCCAGTTCGAGAAGTGAGAATTAGTGCGGGTGCTGGTTTTATAGTAGTTGTTTGTGGAGAAATAATGACTATGCCGGGTTTGCCCCGGGTTCCTGCAGCAGAAACGATACATCTCAACAATTTTGGTGAAATAGAAGGGTTGTTCTAGGCTCAAATTTAATGTTTTACATGGTTAAGCCTTAAGTTCAGGAGACCCTAATGACAGAACTTACAAAACCAGATGATTGTAATACTATGGATGAATTGCGTCATCAGATTGATAAGTTGGACATCAAAATAGTTGGCCTTTTGGCACATCGCTCCGACTTCATAGACAGAGCAACTGAATTAAAAAATTTAAATGGGATGCCTGCAAGAATTCCTGAACGAATTGAAAGTGTGGTATCAAATGCGCGGAATGCAGCTCAAGAACTAGAGCTAGACGCAGATCTTGTTGAAAAACTCTGGCGAATTTTAATTGATTGGTCCATTCAGCGAGAAGCAGAAATCATTCGAGAAGAGTGAGTTTAATTTTCATTTTTTAAAAAATTAAAGGATTACCAAAAATGGTAGCGGAAATAATAGATGGCAAGCTTTTTTCTAGGAAGCTACGAGATCAAGTTGCTGAACATGTGACTGTTTTGAAAAAAGAACACAAAGTCACTCCGGGCTTAGCTGTCGTTTTAGTTGGTGAGGATCCAGCAAGCCAAGTTTACGTTCGATCAAAGGGTAAGCAAACTATCGAAGCTGGAATGAATTCGTATGAACATAAATTAAATGAGGATACTTCTGAGGCAGATCTTTTGGAATTGGTAAACCGCTTGAATGGTGATGATGAGGTACACGGCATTTTAGTTCAGCTGCCTTTACCAAAACATATAAATGAAGATGCTGTAATAAATTCGATTGATCCAGCAAAAGACGTGGATGGTTTTCATATTTCCAATGTTGGCTTATTGGCTACAGGTCAAAAATCTATGGTTCCTTGTACGCCATTAGGGTGTTTACTTATGTTAAAAGGGTTTCATGGAACTTTAGCTGGTATGGATGCAGTTATTATTGGTCGGTCAAACATAGTTGGAAAACCAATGGCTCAGCTTTTATTAAACGAAAGTTGTACCGTTACTGTAACGCATTCTAGAACAAAAAATTTAGAAGAAGTAGTTGGGCGTGCTGATATTATCATAGCTGCTGTAGGAAGAGCAGAAATGGTTAAAGGTGATTGGATAAAGTCAGGAGCGACCCTTATTGATGTAGGTATAAATAGAGTTGAAGGCAGTGACGGAAGTAAGCGTTTGGTCGGTGATGTGCAATTCTCAAGTTGTTCCCAAGTGGCGGGCGCCATAACACCTGTTCCTGGTGGTGTTGGGCCAATGACAATTGCTTGCTTACTAGTGAATACTTTAGTTGCTTGTTGTCGTAAATATAAGCTTATTGAGCCTGATATTATTTCTAATTAATAGGCTTTAGAAATAGGAATTGGATAAACTTTTTTACCAGTCATTAAGGCAATAGCTTTTTTCTGCATAATGGAGCGGAGAGGTTCGCTATTGCAATAAAGGCCTCCGGTGTAGGTTCCATATGCGGGCATTATTACACGGTTTTCATCTACTAAAAAACAATGCTTTGTGAAAGACTGCCCCTGAAGCTTCACCTTTATTTTTGGATGATAATGGCCCGATATTTCGCAGCATTTTTCGGCATTTGCAATATGCTGAAAATTAAGTTTTTCAATTTTGAGAGATTGTAAAAAGCTTCCACCCAAATTTTTAGGAGAAGGGTCATGATTACCAGATATCCAAACCCACTCTTTACCAGCCTGCATTCTTGTAATCCAAAGAACCTCATCTAGCGGTAATGACCTACTTGCTTCATTATCGTCAAAGCTATCGCCCAGGCATATTATTTTTTTAGTATTTGTTGTATCTAAGTCTTTTTCTAATCTTAATAGTGTATCCTGATTTTCATAAGGTGGCATCCATGAGTGACCCTTCCTGGCTAATCGGTTTGACTTGCCAAAATGTAGATCGGAAACACACAAGATAGACTGAGCTGGCCACCAGAGAGCTCCGGATGGCATAGCTACCAGTTCGCTTTCTGCGATGAAAAACCTAAAATAGTCCATTTAATTTCTTAAGCATTGTTATTAGTGCCATAATCTTTAAGCTAATCCTGCTTCTTTCATAAGCGAACCAGCCTCATTTTGTAATATTTGTTCCCTGGCTTTTCCTTCAATGGGTACCGTACCTAATCCAAGTAACATTGGAGCTGCGAGAGGCGATACATGCGGCAGATCTTTGTGAGTTATATTGTTGTCCACTCTCTCGAACATTTCTTTTATGCGGTTAAAGTCAATCAACCCTTTCATTGCTTCATCTTTTGTTATTTTTAAAAGAAGATGATCCGGATCATATTTGACTAAAGTATCATATAAAATATCTGACGAGAAAGTGGTCTGGCGCCCTGATTTCCGTAGGCTTGGCAAATTGCGGTCAATTAATCCGGCAACTGTAGCTACGGCTTTAAAAGTTCGTTTAATTAATGCATTGCTTGAAAGCCATTCATCAAGTCCTGTTTCGATCGAATTGGAGTTAAATAAATTGGCCGGGCTTGCTACTTTTTCCAACCCCCATAAAACTGTAGCGTAATCATTTGCCACAAAGCCCAATGGGCCAAGGTTGAGCTCTTCTAATCTTTTGGACAAAATTAATCCTAAAGTTTGGTTCGCATTTATCCCAGCAAAACTATAAACTACCATATAATGCCGCGATTTTCTGTAAAAAGTTTCGATTAATAAACTACTTTTATCTGGCAGCTGAGAAAATTCTTTCTGTTTATTTAGCCAGTTCACTGTATCTGCTGGCAATTGTTCCCAAGGTTCATTTTGGAAACTATCTAAAATTCTATCACTTAGTTTTGTACTTGTTGCAAATTTAGTTCCCATAAAGGTTGCTATTTTAGGTTCTTTATTTGCATTCTGTGTTACTTCGACAACCATTTCTCGTAAACTTTCGAAGCGGACTATTTTACCTCCTATTAAAAAAGTATCCCCTTTCGTCAATGAGGCCGCAAATGCCTCTTCAATTTCTCCAAGGGATTTTCCCCCAATTCGACGATGTGTTCGAACTTTTAATGTGTCTGTATCTTGGATAGTCCCCACATTCATCCTTATTCTATTTGCAGTCCTCGGATCGCGTAAAATCAAATTCCCGGCATCGTCAATTTTTAGTCTGTGCCACTGCTCATATCGTTTGAGGGCATACCCCCCATCGATACAAAATCTCAAGCATGCTTGAAAATCCGTCTGCGTTAAGTTTCTATAAGCTCCTATTTTTTTAATTTCTTTAAATAATTTTTCTGGAAGAATTTTTCCTGAACAAGCCACTAGCAAAATATGTTGGCACAACACATCTAGTGATCCTGGTCTTACTGCCTCACCATCTAAATCTCTATCTTTGACAGCCTCTAGAGCAGCTTGGCACTCAATGATTTCGAACTTATTAGCTGGAACTATTATGGCTTTGGACGGTGCGTTATAAGTGTGGTTTGCCCGTCCAATTCTCTGCACCAGTCTTTTTATGTTTTTGGGTGCACCAACTTGAATAACAAGGTCTACATGATTCCAGTCTATTCCAAGATCCAAGGTGCCCGTACACACGATGGCCCTCAATTCACCGCTTGTAATAGCCGCCTCAACTCGCTTTCTTTGTTCAAAATCAAGACTGCCATGATGGATTGCAACTGGAAGATTTTTATTGTTATTCAACCACAAATTATGGAAAAAAATTTCAGCTTGTGCCCGTGTGTTATGGAAAATGAGGGTAGTTTTATGATTAGATATTTGCTCTAAGACATCTGGGACAGCATATTTTCCCCCAGCGCCTGACCAGGGGGGTGAAGACTTTGTTTGAAGCATTGAAATATCTGGATCTGGGCTCGGCGCAGCAAATATAATTGGGCATGAACCTTCTTTTTCAGTAATAAAATCTGCTATTTCTTTTGGACGATCAACTGTTGCCGATAGTCCTATTTTCCGAAGGTTTTTACATAAGGATTGTAATCGAGAAATAGCCAAGACCAATTGATGACCACGTTTAGTTTCAGTGAGCGCATGTATTTCATCAATCACTATTCTTTCTAAGTTCGCGAAAAGGGCTTTGGACTCTGGAAAAGAAACAAGTAATGCCAAGCTCTCTGGAGTGGTGAGTAAAATGTGGGGGGGATCAACTCGTTGGCGTCGCTTGGTTACAGCTTTGGTATCACCAGTTCGATCTTCTACTCTTATATTTAATTCCATTTCTTCAATAGGAACCATCAAATTTCGTTTAATATCTGAGGCCAGAGCTTTCAAAGGTGAAATGTAAATTGTATGAAGCCCGGAAAATTCGACAGAATTAAGTTCTATCAAGGTTGGTAAAAACCCTGATAAAGTTTTACCTGATCCCGTCGGCGCTATAAGCAGTTGCGATTGTCTGTGCGAATTTCTCAGAACTTCAATTTGATGGGATCGCAAGACCCATTTTTTTGTTTTGATCCAATTCTTAAACTTCTCGGGTAAATCAAACGTTTCCATTAATTAAATTTAAGAATAATTGATTAGTTTATTATTTTAGCTTCGGTGGCATTGCGTACTTCTTGCTCGGATATTCCATCCGCACATTCGATAATCTCCAACCCTCCTGATACAACATCCAAAACACCTAAATTTGTTACTATTCTTTTAACAACACCTTTTCCGGTTAGAGGTAGAGTGCAATTCTTCAATAATTTGGAGTCGCCATGCTTGTTAGTATGATCCATAACTACAACGACCCTCCGAACCCCTGAGACTAAATCCATAGCACCACCCATTCCTTTTACAAGTTTGCCAGGTATCATCCAATTGGCTAAGTCACCGTTTTCAGCAACTTCCATCGCTCCCAATATAGCCATCGCTATTTTGCCTCCGCGGATCATTCCGAAAGATGTGGCGCTGTCAAAATATGCAGTTTGAGGCAATTCTGTGATCGTTTGCTTGCCTGCATTAATTAAATCAGAATCTTCCTCTCCTTTTATTGGGAATGGTCCCATTCCTAACATTCCATTCTCTGATTGAAGTGTAACATTTATTCCTTCAGGAATGTAATTTGATACTAAAGTAGGAATTCCAATGCCAAGATTTACATACATTCCATCTTCAAGTTCTTTTGCTGCTCGAGCAGCCATCTGATCTCGATTCCACATATTCTAATCCTTTAAGCAGCAGGGCGCGTTGTGCGCTGTTCAATTCGTTTTTCGTGCTCACCTTGTATAATCCTGTGAACGTAGATTCCTGGAAGGTGTATTAAATCTGGATCAATCGAACCTGTGGGAACAATTTCTTCGACTTCTACGACACAAACTTTTCCACACATTGCAGCCGGAGGATTGAAATTTCGAGCAGTTTTTCTGAATATCAGGTTCCCCGTTTCATCTGCTTTCCATGCTTTTATAATTGAAAGATCTGCAAAAAGGCTCTCTTCCAAAATATAAGTTTCCCCATTGAAATCTTTGTGTTCTTTTCCATCAGCGATTACAGTGCCAACTCCAGTTTTAGTATAAAAACCTGGTATTCCACAACCTGCTGCGCGCATTCTTTCTGCTAAAGTGCCCTGAGGATTAAATTCTAACTCAAGCTCCCCGGCTAGGTACTGTTTCATAAATTCAGCATTTTCTCCGACGTATGACGATATCATTTTTTTTACCTGACGAGTTTGAAGTAATATTCCTATCCCAAAATCATCAACGCCTGCATTGTTGGAAGCAAAAGTTAAATCCCTGGTTCCAGCGTCTTTAATAGCTGATAGTAATAGTTCTGGGATTCCGCAAAGGCCAAAACCTCCTGCGGCGATGAACATTCCATCAAATAATAAACCGTCTAAAGCGTCTTCGGCGGTTTCATAAACTTTTTGCATCGAACCATTACCTTTCTTAAATTTAAGAGATAGATTGAAAAGAAACTTTCCAAGTTAACTAAAGAATAGCTCTATTTTTTCTTGCCTCTTTTTTTACCTTTTGCAGCCTTCTCAGCTATAAGAGTCACTGCCTCTTCCATTGTAATTTTTTCAGGATCTTGACCTTTTGGTATTGTAGCGTTGATTTTTGCGTATTTAACATAAGGGCCGTATCGTCCATCCATCACATTTACAGAACCACCACCATCAGGATGCTCGCCAAGTTCTTTAATAGCTTTTGCGGTAGCACCACGTCCATTGCCTGATGATGCTTTTTTTGCCAACTCCTCCACAGCTCTATTCATTCCGATACTAAATACATCTTCGGGATCTTTTAAGTTTGCGTAAGTCCGCCCATGACGTACAAAAGGGCCATATCTACCAATCCCTGCTTCTATAATTTGCCCATCTTCAGGATGAGGGCCAATTTCTCGCGGCAAGCTTAGGAGTTTGAGAGCTTTCTCGAGCTCCATATCTGAAGGTAACCATCCTTTTGGAAGGCTAGCCCTTGGTGGTTTTTTGTTATCTTCTGAGCTTTCGCCGCGTTGAATATAAGGACCATACCGTCCACTCTTCAAAAATATTTGATCTCCATGATCATCACCAAGTAGCCGCTCTGCTGTTTCGTCTGAGTCACCTGATATTGGCCTTGTAAACTTGCATTCTGGGTAATTCCCACACCCAACAAACCCGCCTGTTCGCGATGATTTGAGGTGAAGTTGGCCATTCCCACATTTTGGGCATTTCCTGGGGTCGCTACCATCCTCTTTCGCAGGATAAAGCTGGGGCGCTAAGGCATCATCCAGAACATCCAAAACCTCAGTAATTCTGAGTTCTGATGTTTCGGAGATTGCTGCTGAAAAATCATCCCAAAATTTACCAAGAAGTTCTTTATAGTTTCCTTTTCCAGCGCTTACTGCATCAAGTTGGTTTTCTAAACCCGCCGTAAAATCAAACTCAATGTAGCGCTTGAAAAAATTTAGTAGGAAAATTGTAACTATTCGTCCTTTATCCTCTGGAAACAGCCTGTTTTTTTCTTTTCTGACATATTCTCTATCCTGAATCGTTGTTACTATATTGGCATAAGTTGAAGGTCGACCTATTCCTAACTCTTCCATTTTTTTAACAAGACTGGCTTCTGTGTACCGTGGTGGTGGTTGGGTGAAGTGCTGCTCAGGATCAATGCTAAGCTTGTCAATATTTTCCCCCTGGGACATTTGTGGAAGACGACCCTCACTGTCTGATTGATCTGTATCGTCATTACTTTCTTCATATACCTTGAGAAAGCCTTCGAATAATACCACCTGTCCATTAGCTCTCAGTGTGACTTCCTTATCGGGGCTTTGTATATCCACAGAGGTTCTTTCTAACTTCGCGGATTCCATTTGACACGATATCGTTCTTTTCCAAATTAAATCATATAATTTAAACTGATCAGGATCCGAGAGTTTCAGTTGTTTTGAGTCTTTTGAGATGGAAGTGGGACGAATACACTCATGAGCTTCCTGAGCATTTTTTGCTTTATTTTTGTAGAATCTCGGGGATGATGGGAGAAATTTTTCACCATATCTTTCTTTTATAGCTTCTCTAGTAGAAGTAACAGCCTCTGGTGCCATATCTATACCATCAGTTCGCATGTACGTAATGTGACCTGCCTCGTATAATCTCTGGGCCGCCTGCATCGTTTGTCTAGCGCCCATTCCATATTTTCTTCCAGCATCTTGTTGCAAGGTAGATGTCATGAAAGGAGCATAAGGGTTTCTATTGGTTGGCTTGCTCTCAATCGATGAAACTACAAGCTCGCGCGCACTAATAGCCTGTGCCGCCAATTCGGCTTCCGAACTACTTTTCAAATCATATTTATCTAACTTAGTTCCAGCCAGATTGACGAGTTTTCCATCAAATAATTGGCCTCTTGGGGTTTTTAACGATGCTTTTACAGACCAATATTCTTTTGGTTTGAACGCCTCTATTTCGATTTCTCTCTCAACGATCAATCTCAAACAAACTGACTGAACCCTTCCAGCTGATTTAGCGCCGGGCAATTTGCGCCATAATACTGGAGATAAATTAAACCCAACCAGATAATCGAGAGCTCTTCGAGCAAGATAAGCGTGAACTAGTGGCGCGTCTATTTCTCGAGGATTTTCCATCGCCTTCGAAACAGCTGATTTTGTAATTGCGTTGAAAACGACCCTGCTTACAGGCGTATCTTTATTTATCACGCGCTTATTTCGTAAAGTTTCTTCAAGATGCCAACTTATGGCTTCGCCTTCTCGATCTGGGTCTGTGGCCAATATTAATTCGTTATCTTCTTTTAATGCATCAGCGATGGCCTTTACGTGTTTTTTGCTATCTGCGCCAATTTCCCATTTCATATCAAAGCCGTCATCAGGATTAACAGAGCCGTCCTTAGCTGGCAGATCTCGCACATGTCCATATGACGCTAAAACAATGTAGTCAGAGCCAAGATATTTATTGATGGTTTTAGCTTTTGCTGGTGACTCTACAACGACTACTGGCATCAAAAATCCTTTCGACTCACGAGTGTGACTTAGCGCGGGAACATGGCGATAGCGGGGTAGGTTTGTCAATCCTGCTTACTCAAAATTAATTTGAATAGTGCAATTTATAATATTTTTGACAAAAGTTTAGAAGATTTAATCCTCAATTCGAAACGCCTCCCACAGTTAGGCCGCTGATATATAGGCTTGGTTGTCCAACTCCTACAGGAACCCATTGTCCAGCTTTTCCACAATTTCCAATTCCAGGATCTAAATGAAGATCGTTTCCGATACTTCGAATTTTTTTGAGGGCTGATGCTCCATCTCCAATTAAGGTGGCGCCCTTAACGGCTTCTGCCACTTTACCATTCTTTACTCTATATGCTTCCGTGCAAGAAAAGACGAACTTTCCATTTGTTATATCTACTTGACCTCCTCCAAACCCCACAGCGTAAAGACCGTCTTTTAAGTCTTGAATTAAATTTTTTGGATCTTCACTCCCTCCCTGCATGTAGGTATTGGTCATTCTCGGCATGGGGGCATGTGCATAACTTTGTCTGCGGCCATTACCTGTAGATTTCAATCCCATTAACCTAGAATTATGGCGGTCATACATATAGCCAACTAAAACACCATTATCTATAAGTTTAGTTTTTTGGCTTGGAGTTCCCTCATCGTCAATTGTAATTGAACCCCTGCGATTTGGAATTGTACCGTCATCGAAAACTGTTACCCCTGGCGCAGCAATTTTTTTGCCCATCAAATCGCTGAATGCACTTGTTTTTTTTCTGTTAAAATCGGCTTCAAGGCCGTGCCCGATTGCTTCATGCAATAAAATTCCTGGCCAGCCTGGGCCTAAAACTAAATCCATTACACCTGCGGGAGCTGGCTTTGCTTGGAGATTGACTTTAGCAATTCTTAGCGCTTCGGAAGCTGCATTTTGCCAAACGTCTGGCTTTAAAAAACTTATTAAGTTACTTCGGCCACCAATTCCGGTGTACCCGTTCTCTCTGCGACCGTTGCCTTCTAACAAAATAGATATGTTTAGCCTTACCATGGGTCTTATATCGGAGAATGAGGAGCCATCAGGGCGCAATATAAAAATTTTCTGAGCTGAAGAAGAGATCGTTGTCGTAACTTGTTTAATATTTGGGTCAAGACTACGGCTGAAATCGTCAATTTCCTGCAATATCTTCACTTTTTCTGAAAAGGCTAATTCCAATATAGGATTAAAAGGATCATATAGTTTTTTTTGAGTTTTTGCAGGTGCGTCAGCGAACGTAGACATTTTCCCTTGGGCGGCTTGTTGAACGGTTGGAAGCATTTTTGAGAGAGCGGAAACTGATAAATCTGTTGAATGTGCATATCCTGTTATTTCACCACAAACTGACCGTAGTCCCATCCCTTCTGAAGTATCGAAGTTTGCAGATTTCACTTTTCTATCATCAAAAGTTATCGTTTCAGTCTGGCGTTGTTCAAAAAATAGTTCTCCATCATCGGAGTTTTTAGTAGCCAACTTCAATGATTTCATTGCGTCTTCGCGGGTTAGGTTTTTTCCGAAAGGATCAAATTCACAAATTTTCATGCTCTTTCCTGTAATAGCTTTTATGTTTACACTTTTAATTTATAAAAGCGTCCGTTTGCCGCAAATATTCTTCTTTATCTCTTTGTCAAAATATGATTGTAAACTACATAAAATACGACAGCATACCATAGCAGCGATAAGCGTGGTTAGCAAATTGACACGAACACTGAAAATCAGGGTGAAAAATGCGACTAAAATCAAAAATAACCGGATTGATTTCTGGACTGTTAGCTATGCCAGCTTTTGCTGAAGAGGGCCTAGAAATAATTGGGCAACCGTTAGCTGACGGAATAGGATTTCAACCTGCTGCAACCAAGTTAGCACGAGATCTACAATGGCTGGATGGAATGATTTTAATAATCATCACTGCAATTACAGTTTTTGTCCTGGGTTTGCTAGCTTATGTAATACTTCGGTATAATCGGAAGGCCAACCCGGTTCCAGAAACATTTACCCATAACTCTACTGTGGAAGTAGCTTGGACTGTGATACCTATCGTTATTTTGGTTTTTATTGGTGCGTTTTCTTTACCGGTATTATTTGACCAGCAGAAAATTCCTGAAGGCGAAGTCAATATAAAAGTTACTGGAAATCAATGGTATTGGGGTTATGAGTATGTTGATGAAGGTTTTGAATTTGACAGCTTCTTAATCGGTGATGATAAAGTTTTAACTCCTGAGGTTGAACTTGAATTACAAGAAGCGGGTTATACCCGAGATCAATTTTTGCTTGCTACTGACACTGCCGTTGTGGTGCCCGTGGATAAGATCGTTGTAATGCAAGTTACTGGCGCTGACGTAATACATAGTTGGACTATCCCTGCCTTTGGAGTGAAACAGGACGCGGTTCCTGGAAGGCTAGGGCAGCTCTGGTTTAAAGCTGAAAAGGAGGGAATATATTTCGGGCAATGCTCCGAATTATGCGGTAAAGACCATGCCTACATGCCAATCACAGTCAAAGTGGTTAGTCAGGACGCTTATAAAGCTTGGTTGTCGGCAGCCAAATCTGAGTATGCAGGGACTACTCAATCATACAATTTAGCAGAGGTATCCGAATAAGTGGGTTTTAGGATGTTGATTGCCACGTTCGGAAAGCAAAAGGTTAAGTATGTCAGGAGTTAGTTTAAATAAACTTTATGCAGATGAGCCTGAGTTTGGTGACTATTTTGCCTTGCTTAAACCCAGAGTTATGTCTTTGGTTGTTTTTACTGCAATAGCTGGAGTGTTAGCCGCTCCCGGAAGCGTACACCCGTTTATAGCTTTTGTATCGATTGTATTTATAGCCTTGGGTGGTGGTGCTTCAGGCGCTCTAAATATGTGGTATGACGCCGATATTGATAGTTTAATGTCGCGAACCAAATCAAGGCCAGTTCCAACTGGAAAAATTTCTGCAAACGCAGCAAAGGAGTTTGGAATTGTACTATCGGCGATATCAGTCGTTATGCTTGGCCTCGCGTCCAATTGGTTAGCGGCCTCGTTATTGGCTTTTACAATTTTTTTCTACGTTATAATTTACACAATTTGGCTAAAGAGATCTACACCACAAAATATTGTTATCGGTGGTGCTGCTGGAGCTTTTCCACCAATCATTGGTTGGGCAGTTGTTACTGGCAATGTAGGCTTTGAAAGCATTTTAATGTTCGCTTTAATCTTTATATGGACACCGCCTCATTTTTGGTCGTTGGCCCTTTTTATGAAAAGTGATTATGATATCGCTAAGGTGCCAATGTTAACTGTTACTAATGGAAGAAGGTCAACTAGAAACCATATTTTCGTATATTCAATACTTCTAGCTTTTGTAGCTTTATCAATAGGGTTTTCTTCTTTGAGTGGTCCAATTTATTTGGTGGTGGCATTAATTCTAAATATGCAGCTTGTTTTTGCTGCATTTAAATTGTGGTCTAGATCTGAATCTGACTGCATGGCGGATAATTCTCTTTTAGAAAGAAAGTTTTTTAAGTTCTCGTTACTTTATCTTTTTCTTCATTTTGGCGCTATCATAGTGGAAGCTAAAACAAATATAGTTTGGATGACGGTTTAACATGAGCTTTGGACGAGAACATGATTTGCACAAACGGCGAAAGGGTAAAAACTTAAGCCTTGGCCTTGTTTTGATTGGGTTTGTTGCAATAATGTTTGGCCTAACAGTTGTAAAAGTCACTGAAGGTCAGTTTGCTGAGGCTTTGGCAGGGGTTTCGCGGAGTGAGTGATAAGGCAAAAAAAAAGACAGCTTTTCAAATGGTTGGTGTAGTTTTTTTTATGGGCGCTATGGCCTGGGCCTCTGTGCCATTTTATGATTGGTTTTGTCGAGTTACTGGGTTTGGAGGAATTACCCAGGTGGCGGATAGTAGCTCTGGGATCGTATTGAACGAAACGGTAAAAGTTAGATTTGATGCATCTCTAGAGCGACATATGCCCTGGGAATTTAAGCCTGTACAAAGGGAAATTGAAATCAAAATAGGAGCAACAGGGTTGGCTTTTTATGAGGCATACAACCCTACAGATAAACCTATTGCTGGAACAGCTAGCTACAACGTCACTCCTTATGAGGCAGGTGGGTTTTTTAGCAAAATTGATTGTTTCTGCTTTGAAGAACAAATTCTTATGCCTGGTGAACGTATACAAATGCCTGTGACTTTTTTTGTTGATCCAGAAATAGTAGAGGATCGGGATGCAAAGTATACAAAAGTAATTACGCTATCTTATACTTTTTATGAAAAAGAGATTACACTGGAACCCGCCCAGGTAAGTGAAAATGCAAGAATTAAATTTAATCAGCTCCTAAGTGAGGGGAAACAAAATGGCGCATGAAAAAAACCACGACTATCATATATTAAACCCATCGATTTGGCCGTTCTTCGGTTCAATAGCAGCTTTTGTTATGCTTTTTGGAGCTGTAGTTTTGTTCCACAGCGAAAACCCATGGATGTTCGTTGCAGGTTTTGTTGGTGTATTATTTGTGATGTACGTCTGGTGGTCAGACACAGTAAAAGAAAACCAAGTAGGCGATCACACTCCAGTAGTTTTAATCGGACTTAGATATGGTTTCATTTTGTTCATAATGTCCGAAGTTATGTTCTTCTTAGCATGGTTTTGGAGCTTTTTTAAACATGCTATGTACCCGATGGGAGAAATGAGCCCATTGCAGGACGGTCAATTTCCGCCTGCCGGGATAGAAGTTTTTGATCCTTGGCATTTACCGCTTATTAATACCTTAATTTTGCTGTGTTCTGGAGCTGCTGCAACTTGGGCTCACCACGCAATTGCTCATGACGAAGATAGAAAATCCATGGTACAAGGTCTTGTTGTTGCAGTCGGCTTAGGTGTATTGTTTACGATTTTCCAAGCATATGAGTATCAGCATGCCGCATTTGGTTTTTCAGGAAACATCTACGGAGCAAACTTTTTTATGGCTACAGGTTTCCATGGTTTTCATGTCATTGTTGGAACAATATTTTTAGCGATCTGCATGTTGCGAGCTATGCGTGGTCACTTTACAAAAGATCAACATTTGGGTTTTGAGGCTGCGGCTTGGTACTGGCATTTTGTGGACGTAGTATGGCTATTTTTGTTTGCAGCTATTTATGTTTGGGGAAGCGTTGGCGCAACAATTCACTAAATTTCCGTTGAGATATTTTTATCTACTAATTTGTGACAAATATAAATAAGAAAGCGCGCAGAACTGCGCGCGCTTTTTTTAGGTTTGAATTTATGCCGCACAAACTTTTTACATGGCTATTTATTGTTGGCGGAACTGTTATTTTGCTTTCTTTAGGGCAATGGCAGGTAAATAGGCTTGTTTGGAAACAATCTATTTTAGTAGAGATTGACGGTAAAATTTCTGGATTGCCGCAGCATTTACCGTCTGCTGTTAAAGAAACTGAGCACAAATATCTGCCGGTAGAGCTTTCTGGAAAAATAAAAGGAAGCTTTGTAAAAGTAATGGCTAGTCAGAAATTTATTGGAGCTGGCTATAGAGTAATTACTCCATTCGAATTGCAAAAAGGTAATGTTATTTTAGTAGATCTAGGTTTTATTCGTCATGAATTTGCTTCGAAAATTAACTTAAGCGGTGACCTTAATATAATTGGGAATTTACATTGGCCTAAAGAAGTTGATTTTTTTACGCCAGACCCTGATCAAAAAAATAATATTTGGTTTGCCCGTGATGTAGATGGGTTATCAAAAGAGTTAGGTACAGAGCCAATCCTAGTTGTTGCTAAAAGCTTCAGTCCATTAATTGTCCATCTGGATCCACTTCCTATAAATACAAAAAATATTCCTAATAATCACAAACAGTATGCAATCACATGGTTTGCGTTAGCATTTATTTGGCTTGGGATGGGACTGTTTTTCATTTATAGAACGAGCAAAACTAGAGGCCGTAAAATATGAACTACATATCCACCCGTGGGAAAGCGCCCGTTTTGAATTTTGAAGAAGCAATGTTAACAGGGCTTGCAAGAGACGGCGGTCTTTACGTTCCTCAATCAATCCCAGTCTTTTCTGCAGACGAAATAAGATCAATGTCAAATCTGAGTTATGAGGAAATAGCTTTTAAAGTTATATCACCATTTGTTGGAGATTGCTTTTCTGATGATGAATTACTCAAAATTATAAACAAGGCGTATTCCCACTTTGGGCATAAAGACCGAGCGCCTTTAGTTGAATTAGAAACTAATCATTTCCTTTTGGAATTATTTCATGGTCCAACACTGGCCTTTAAAGATTTTGCTATGCAACTTATTGGTCAATTTTTTCAAGTTGCGTTGGAACGTAAAAAATCAAGAGTGACTATTGTTGGAGCAACCAGTGGAGATACTGGGAGCGCGGCCATTGAAGCTTTTCGTGGCTTAGATGCAGTAAATGTTTTTATTTTATATCCCAATGGGCGTGTTTCCGATGTTCAAAGACGGCAGATGACAACGCCATCCGAGAAAAATGTTCATGCAATTGCCGTCGATGGTAATTTTGACGACTGCCAGGCTCACTTGAAGGATATGTTCAATGATTTTGAGTTTCGCGACGGAGTGAAGTTAGCCGGTGTGAATTCGATAAATTGGGCGAGGGTTTTAGCCCAGGTCGTTTATTACTTCTCGTCAGCCATTAAGCTAGGAGCTCCAAATAAAAAAATTAGTTTTAGCGTTCCTACTGGAAATTTTGGCGATATCTTTGCTGGTTTTATTGCAAAAAAAATGGGCCTTTCGATTGACCGTTTGGTTATAGCTACTAATCAAAACGATATACTTCATAGATGCCTTAGCTCTGGAGTGTATAAGATCGATAGTGTTTTGCCGAGTATAAGCCCATCTATGGATATTCAGGTAAGTTCCAACTTTGAACGTGCGCTGTTTTATGCCACGGATTGTAATGGCAGCGAAGTTTCGGATTTGATGGAGCAACTTAAAAGTACTGGTCAATTTGATATTTCTGGCAGTATTTTAAAAAAGTTGAGAGAAAATTTTGATAGTGGAAGGGCTTCTGAGGACGAAACTCACTCAGAGATCACATATAATTATCAAAACCATGCTGAATTATTGTGTCCTCATTCCGCCATTGGTGTGCTGACTGCAAGAAGACAGCGCAATGCTGATATTCCTATGGTAACTCTTGCTACTGCCCACCCAGCTAAATTTCCGACAGCCGTCAAAAATGCGACATCAGTATTTCCAGAGTTGCCGTCAAGCATGGCTGATCTATTTGAACGTGAAGAGAGAACAACAAATGTTGAAAATAATCTTCAATCCATCCAAGCGATTGTAAGGGAACGGATTTAAATATGAGCATACATCATCACACGTTAAGTAACGGGTTTCAGGTAATCACAGAAAATATGCCAGGTCTGAAATCTGCTTCCCTAGGGATTTGGATTTCTGCGGGTGGCCGGCATGAACGGGTTGAACAAAATGGCATTGCTCATTTTCTTGAACATATGGCGTTCAAGGGAACAAAAACAAAGTCAGCTTTGGATATAGCTGAAGCGATTGAGAACGTAGGCGGTTACATAAACGCCTACACTTCAAGAGAAACAACAGCATACTTTGTTAGGGTTTTAAACGAGGATGTTGAAATGGCAGCTAATATACTAGCTGATATTTTGAGAAATTCCGTTTTTGACAAACGCGAGGTTGATGTCGAGCGTGGAGTTATACTGCAAGAAATTGGTCAAACTTTGGATACGCCAGACGATATAGTTTTTGATTGGTTGCAAGAAACTGCTTACCCTGAGCAGTCTTTAGGGCGATCTATTCTTGGACCAAGCGAGAATATTTCAAGGTTTTCCAGAGACGATTTGTCTACGTTTGTAAGTGAGCATTATAGTCCTGATCGAATGATCCTTTCTGCAGCAGGTGGGGTGAACCATGAAACACTTTGTAAGCTTGCTGAAAAAGCTTTTGGTGATCTAAAAAAACCAACTTTAGTAAAAGAATCTTCAGCTGCAGCTTTTGCTGGTGGAGAATTTAGGAAGGATAAAAAACTCGAGCAAGCTCATTTTGCGTTAGCTTTTGAAAGTCCAAGTTATAGAAGCCTTGATATCTACACTGCTCAAGTCTATTCGATCGCGCTGGGTGGAGGCATGTCTTCACGATTATTTCAACAGATTAGAGAAAAGCGTGGACTTTGTTATTCGATTTTTGCACAAGCGGGAGCGTTTTCTGATACGGGTTTGACGACTATTTATGCAGGTACATCGGCAGAGCAAATACCTGATTTAGCAAACTTGACAATTAATGAGCTAAAAAGAGCTGCTATGGATCTTTCAGAAGTAGAAGTTACTAGAGCCAGATCACAAATGAAGGCCGGTTTGCTCATGGGCTTGGAAAGCCCATCTAGTAGAGCCGAAAGGCTTGCCAGGATGATCCAAATTTGGGGCAAAGTTCCCAGTTTAGATGAGACAATAGAGAAAATTGACTCGGTGAACTTAGAAAAAGTGAGAACTTACGCTGAACATGTAATGACACAAGCTAAGTTTGCGATGGCTCTTTACGGTCCCATCTCATCGGCGCCGTCGCTACAAGAATTGGATGCACTTCGGGCAGCTTAATGTTTTCATTTAGGCAAAAAGTTAAAATTACTACAAGTCGGTTGACACTTAGGCCGCCGATGCATTCTGATTTTAAAAAATGGAAAGAAGTTCGTTATTCAAGTAAAGATTTTTTAACGCCTTGGGAGCCTAGATGGGCCAAAGATCATTTAACCCGAAAGTCATTTGCAAATAGAGTTTATTGGTCAAAGCGGGCGATTAACCAAGGGACCGGGTTGCCACTGTTACTTTTGGATCATGGCGCAAATCAATTATATGGGGCTATTACTCTTGATAATATTCGAAGGGGTCCAACACAAAGTGGAACTTTGGGATATTGGGTTGGCGAAGAATATGCGCGCCGTGGTTACATGACAGAGGCAATAAATGCAGTTGTTCAATACGCCTTTACAGAGCTTGACCTTAGCAGAATAGAGAGTGCTTGTTTGGCTGACAACAAGCCTTCTCGTGGTGTTCTTGAGAAATGTGGTTTTAAATATGAAGGTGTGGCTCAAGCATATATTCAGATCGATGGACGCTGGCGAACGCATGTCTTATATTCCGCCCTCCGCTATGATCGAAGAGGTAAGACCTCTGCAGGTATTGATTAAAAATGATTGAGAAAAAGACGTGACTTTGAAACCGGTAACGGAAGAATTTATTAATGAACTGAAATCTGGTTTGTCACCTGGAGTGGTCTCGGCTGTGCCTGATAACTATTTGTCAGAACCCCGCTCGAGGTGGCGCGGGATCAGCTCAATTCTTGTTTCACCCCAGACTGTTAAAGAAGTTTCAGCTATAGTTAGTTCTGCCAATACGAAAAATATCCCTATCATACCCTACGGTGGTGGTACGGGCTTAGTGGGTGGGCAGATACAAGACAAAGGACCCGCTGGAGTTCTACTGTCTTTGGAAAGGATGAATAATATTCGATCTCTAAATTCAGACGAAAATATAATAACCGTAGAAGCAGGTGTGACTTTGTCTAATTTAAGAGAGGCAGCCGAAAAAGAGAAAAAAATATTTCCTCTCTCTTTGGCTTCTGAGGGAACAGCTCAAATAGGCGGAAATCTGGCGACAAACGCAGGTGGTGTTAATGTGCTGAGATATGGAAGCACAAGAAACCTGTGCCTAGGTCTAGAAGTTGTTTTTGCGGATGGTTCGATTTGGAATGGATTGTCGCGCCTTCACAAAGATAATACTGGTTATGACCTTAGAAATTTAATCATAGGCTCGGAGGGAACCCTAGGAATAATCACTGCGGCAACGATGAAGCTATTTTCAAAACCATTGCAGCATACTGTGGCTCTAATTGCACTTAATTCTCCAAAAAATGCTTTAATATTACTTTCTGAAGCAAAAGATTATTTTGGTGAAACAATCTCTGCTTTTGAATTAATTAGTAAGGTGGGTGTTGATTTTTTAAGAGAAACAAAGCTGAAATCTAAATTTCCCTTCCGCAAAACCCCAGAGTGGATGGTGCTATTAGATATTGGGCACCCAGGAAGATTTAGTGCGGAGAAAAACACAAATGATTTTTTTGAAGATATTTTAAACAGTGGGCTTGCAGTAGACGGTGTTCTGGCAGAAAATGTTAGTCAGCAAAATGATTTATGGGCACTACGTGAAAATATTCCTGAAGCAAATCGAAGGATTGGATCGGTATCAAGCCACGATATTTCTTTGCCCTTATCCGAGATAAGTAGTTTTATAGAAGAGGCTTGGCTTGAAATTTCGAAAGTTGGTAAATTTAGAATAAACTGTTTTGGGCATTTAGGAGATGGAAACCTTCACTTTAATATTTTTCCTAATAAAGGGGAAAGACGAGAAGATTATAACCATGTAAGACCGACTATTAAGACTGCCATCCATGACTTGGTTCATTTGCATGGAGGTTCCGTTAGTGCGGAACATGGAATTGGGCGATTAAAGATTAATGATTTAGTAAAATACTCTGATCCAATTAAACTCAAACTAAATAAATCAATTAAAACGGTTATGGATCCAAATGGTATATTGAATCCTGGAGCAATTTTTGGTTCTAACCTATCTGAGTAAATACATTGACCTATTTTTTGGTCTTAGCTCTTTAATTTAAATCTACGTTCGTTCAGATCTTTTCTCTATCCGCTTTAAATGAGATTTATAAAGAATTGGTGCCAGTATTTTGTCATAAATCAGCCCGGATATTTCCCTAATTATAGGAAAATTGGTCACAATGGCTAGAAATTTATATCTCGGCATTTGTGTCCAAAGCTTTTGAAAGGCTGGTAAGCCATGGATAACTTTTCCATCTGAGATTACATGTAAGCGTTTGGCACCCTGATCTTTACTCACGCCATAAAGTGAAAGATCTGTCTCACCTAATTCATCAAAATAAAGTTCAATACCATTTGTTTCTGCATATTTTCTATAGTGACAGATTTCTGCATTACAAATTGGACAGTCTTCATTAAATAAAACTCTTGTCGTCATAAAAGATAGATAGATTTAGACAATCAGATAGCAAGTTCTTAAATTTGATTTTCAAAATGCTAAGGTTTTTGATTTTTTGAAATAGTTCCCCATAGGTCATAGTCACCGGCTGACGTCACATTGACCTTTAAAATGTCACCAACATTTATTTTTGCAAAATTGCTTTCAATGAAAAGGTTTCCATCAATTTCTGGTGCATCAGCTTTCGTTCTGCAGATTGCGCCTTCTTCATCTATTTCATCAACAATGACGTCAATTTCTTCACCAATTTTTTTGGCTAGTTTTTTAGCGGATATCTCCCCTGCTTTTTCCATAAAAACTTCCCAACGATGTTGTTTAACATCCTCGGGTATTTGGTTCGATAGAGAATTAGACCTAGCCCCTTCAACATCTTCATATTTAAAACATCCAACACGGTCTATTTGAGCTTCATCCAGCCAATCTATAAGCGTATTAAATTCATCCTCAGTTTCGCCTGGATAACCTACAATAAATGTCGATCTCAGTGTGATTTCTGGGCAGATTGAGCGCCATTTCTTTATTTCATCTAAAGTTTTTACCGAAGCAGCAGGCCTTGCCATTCGTTTTAAAACTGCCGGATGCGCGTGTTGGAAAGGAATGTCAAGATAAGGAAGTATTAATCCATCTGCCATCAGAGGGATTAGCTCACGCACATGTGGGTATGGATAAACGTAATGTAGACGTACCCAAGCTCCAAGTTGCCCTAAGTCACTAGCCAAATCTTTAATATGAGATCTATGGCCATTTTCATTTGAATATTTGAGATCAAGCCCAAAGGCACTTGTGTCCTGCGATATTACAAGAAGTTCTTTCACTCCATTTTCAACTAATTTTGTGGCTTCGCGAATTATTGCGTGTGCTGGTCTTGATTGTAACCGCCCTCTCATTTGTGGAATTATGCAAAACTTGCATTTATGATTGCAGCCTTCTGAAATCTTTAAATAACTAAAGTGTCGAGGAGTTAATTTAATTCCAGTTTCAGGGAGTAAATCTATAAAGGGATCAGGTTTTGGTGGCACTATCTGATGAACTGCGTCCAAAACGTTTTCATATTGGTGTGGCCCAGTTACAGCAAGAACACGAGGATGCGCTCCGGTTATAAATTCAGGATCAGCGCCCAAACACCCCGTAACAATAACTCGCCCATTCTCATCAATTGCCTCACCAATTGCCTCTAAACTTTCAGCTTTTGCACTGTCTAAAAAACCACAAGTATTTACTATGACAGCGTCGGCTCCTTTATAGGCAGGTGAGATACCATATCCTTCCGCGCGGAGCCTGGTAAGAATTCTTTCACTATCAACGAGTGCCTTTGGGCATCCTAAAGAAACCATCCCGATGTTTGGCTGTTTCGAGCTTCTTTCACTTTTGAAAGATACTTTTGCTTGGTCAGGTCTACTTAACGAAGGATTACTGCTCATCTTACTTGTAGTAGCAGATATTTGTCTAAGTAAAAGCCCATAAGGTTTTAGTCGTTTTGTTCCTAAGCGAGAATTATATCACAGTTTGCCTTATATTAAAAATTTGGTCGAAAAGATTGGTATTTTTGTCGCTTGTTAGGCTTGATTTTATTTAATTAAATTGATCAACTAAGGTTCGTTGGCACCGGAGTTGAATATGCGGTTTTCTGGATTAAAAATATTAAAAGAGGGTTTGACTGGAAATAAAGGTTGGACGAACCATTGGCGAGATCCAGAGCCAAAAAAAGAGTATGATATTTTAATAATTGGTGGCGGTGGGCACGGTCTATCTACGGCATATTACTTGGCAAAAAATCACGGTTTAAAAAATATCGCTGTTCTGGAAAAAGGTTATCTTGGTGGAGGTAACGTTGGACGAAATACAACGATAGTAAGAGCGAATTACTTTTTGCCGGGCAATTCGGAATTTTATTCTCACTCTCTAAAACTCTGGGAAGGCCTGGAACATGATTTGAATTACAACGTCATGCATTCTCAAAGAGGATTGATAAATTTATTTCATTCCGATGGGCAGAGAGATGCTTTTGCAAGGCGTGGAAACGCAATGATAAATCAAGGTGATGATGCTATTTTGTTAGATAAAGAAGGTGTTCGCGATTTATTACCGTACCTAGACTTTGAGCAAACACGCTTTCCTATTTACGGTGGTTTATATCATCCCAGGGGAGGTTCTGCCAGGCATGATGCCGTGGCCTGGGGCTATGCTCGTGGTGCGGATACCCGTGGTGTAGATTTGATTCAAAACTGTGAGGTAACAGGTATAGATATCAAACAAGGTTGCGTCACTGGAGTGCAAACAACTCGTGGCAGCATTAATGCAAAAAAGGTCGGTATCGTGGTTGCGGGTCGATCCGGGCAATTAGCAGCTATGGCTGGAATGAGATTACCAATAGAAAGCCATATTTTGCAGGCCTTTGTTACTGAAGGTTTAAAGCCATGTATTGATCACGTTGTAAGTTTTGGGATGGGCCATTTTTATATCAGTCAATCAGATAAAGGTGGATTAATATTCGGCGGTGATCTGGATTTTTATTCTTCGTATGCTCAGCGAGGAAACTTACCAATGAAAGAACATGTTATGGAAGCAGGCATGACCTTAATGCCAATGATTGGAAAAGCTCGTGTTTTGCGATCTTGGGGGGGGATTATGGATATGACGCCAGATGGTTCTCCAATAATCGATAAGACAGATATAGATGGATTATATATCGATTGTGGCTGGTGTTATGGCGGATTTAAAGCAGTTCCTGCTTCAGGTACTTGCTTTGCGCATTTAATTGCAACTGATCGACATCATGAAGTAGCAAGTGGATTTCGTTTGGATAGATTTAAAACGGGTTATGGTTTGATTGATGAAGAGGGCACCGGCTCTCAACACAATCTTCATTAGAGGAAGCATGTTATGAGAATCCCTTGCCCTGTATGTGGAGAAAGAGATAGGCGAGAATTTTATTATGTTGGGGATGCAAAAATAGTGAATCGACCGTCACCCGACGCCTCAGAAAGTATATGGAACGATTATCTACATAATCGCGAAAATCCAGCAGGAGTGACGAGAGATTTGTGGTACCATGAAAGTGGATGTAATTCTTGGTTGGTAGTAACCCGCAATACTGTAACTCATGAGGTTGAGGCTGCAGAACTGGCTTCTGATTTAAAAGGTGATTTGTCGTGAGGGTTTCAGGAAAAGGTCTGATAAATCGTGAAAAGATTGTAAATTTTAAATTCGATGGACAGAATTTTGAAGGCTTCGAGGGAGATACGGTTGCTTCAGCACTTTTAGCGTCAGGTAAAAAATTATTTGGCCGTTCATTTAAATATCATAGACCTAGGGGTGTTTTAACTGCTGGTAGCGAAGAGCCAAATGCTCTTGTTACTGTCGGACAGGGTGCATTTCAAGATCCAAATGTTAGAGCAACAACTCAGGAAATTTTTGAAGGTTTAATTACGAAAAGCCAAAATAATTGGCCTAATCTGCATTTTGATATTTTATCTGTTAACGATTTATTTTCACAATTTTTAGGTGCAGGATTTTATTATAAAACTTTTATGTGGCCAAAAAGTTTCTGGGAAAAAGTATATGAACCGTTTATTCGACGCGCTGCAGGTTTAGGAGCGTTAAGCGGATTACATAACTCAGACACCTATGAAAAAGCTTACGCTTTCTGTGATTTGCTGGTTATAGGAGGAGGACCGTCAGGATTGATGGCTGCCAAAATTGCTGCTGAGGCTGGGCTAGAAGTTATTCTCGCAGAACAAGAGCCTATTTTTGGTGGGCGCTTAAATAGTGAAACAGAAGAAGTTGATGGTATGCCTGGCAGTACTTGGGCGGCTGAAACCATAAAAAACTTAAGTAAACTAGACAACGTACGCTTATTTTCGCGAACCACCGTGACAGGCGTTTATGATCAAGGAACTTTTGCTGCGGTTGAGCGGGTGGGACATCATCTTTCAGATAGAGGAGGCGATAGACCACTTGAGTGTTTTTGGAGGATTGTTGCGAAGCATAGTATTCTAGCAGCGGGAGCGATTGAAAGAGCTATAGCGTTTCCTAATAATGATCGTCCCGGAATTATGGCTGCTGGAGCAGTCAGGACGTATCTTAACCGCTTTGGAGTATCGCCGGGTCAATCTGTAGCGTTATTCTGCAACAATAATACAGCTCACAATACTGCCAAGGACTTATTGGAAAGTGGTATAGATGTCGCTGCGATCATTGATACTCGTGAAGATAGTCAAACTGATTTAGATGTTCCTTTTTACAATGGAGCTGAGGTTTCAAATACTTATGGGCGTTATGGGCTCAAATCTATTGTTGTGAAAAAAAACAACGCAGAGAGTAGAATAGAAGCTGACTGTTTAGCTGTGTCTGGGGGGTGGAATCCAACTGTGCATTTAACTTGTCATATGAATGGCCGACCAACTTGGGATGAAAAGATTCTAAGCTTTGTCCCAGGAATTGGAGCAATTCCGAATATGGTAGTTGTTGGGGCAGCTAATGGTTTTATGGATACCCAAATGTGTTTAGGGTCAGCAGAAAAAGAAGTTAACCTTATATTAAAAGCTTTTGGAAAAACTCCAAAAAAGAAAAAATTACCAAAAGTAGAAATAACAAAATATGAGATTTCGCCTAAGTGGTCTGTAGAAGGAAAAGGCAGGGCTTGGCTTGATTACCAAAATGATGTCACGGTTAAAGATATACAGCAATCTGTTCAAGAAAACTTCAAATCAGTTGAACATATGAAGCGCTATACAACCCAAGGGATGGCAATTGATCAGGGTAAGAATTCAAATGTTGCTTCTTTGGCAATCTTGGCAGATGCAACAGGTCGAGGCATTCCCGAAACTGGCACAACTACGTTCCGTCCTCCTTTTGTGCCTGTTTCAATCGCCTCTATGGGAAAAAATGCTCAAGGAATAGGCTTTGCTCCGCAGCGTTGCACAACATCGCACATAGCCTCTATTGATCGTGGCGCTCCTATGGTTGAATCGGGCCTTTGGTATCGACCAAGTTATTTTCCAGATTTTGGTGAAACCAATTGGCGTCAATCATGCGACCGCGAAGTCGAAATGGTTCGCACGAATGTAGGTGTCTGTGATGTTTCAACGTTGGGGAAAATAGACATACAGGGACCTGATGCTCATAGAATGTTAGACTTTGTATATACAAATATGTTTAGCACTCTCAAAGTTGGTAAGGTCCGATATGGCTTAATGCTTCGAGAAGATGGACACGTGATGGATGATGGAACGACAGCACGTTTGACTGAGAACCACTACGTTATGACCACTACTACAGCTGCAGCAGGACAAGTAATGCGTCATTTAGACTTTGTTCATCAATGCCTTCATCCTGAGTGGGATTTAAGTTTTATTTCAGTTACTGAGCAGTGGGCGCAATTTTCAATAGCTGGGCCAAAATCCCAAGAATTGATTAATGCTGTGCTGGATCAGCCAATTACTTCAGAAACTTTTCCCTACATGTCATGTGCGTCTGTTGGTGTTTTAGGAGAATTGGGTCGCTTATTTAGGATCTCTTTCAGTGGAGAACATGCCTATGAGATCGCTATACCGTCTAGGTATGGTGAAAGTCTTTTTCGATTATTAGTCTCACGTGCTGAGGAAATGGGCGGTGGACCATATGGAATGGAAGCTCTCAATGTTCTTCGATTAGAAAAAGGGTTTATAACGCATGCTGAAATTCATGGAAGAGTGACTGCTTTTGATTTGGGTATGCAGCGAATGGTTTCTGAAAAAAAGGACTGCATTGGAAAGACTTCGGCTGCTCGGCCAGGTTTGCTTGATAGCGAAAGAGAGCAACTTATCGCACTTAAGCCTGTGGGACCAATTAAACAAATTGTTGCTGGCGCTCATCTTTTCGATCTTAATGATGAACCATTACGGCAAAATGATAAGGGTTATGTAACATCAGTTGGGTTCTCGCCAACTTTTGGGCATTTTATAGGTTTAGGGTTCTTAAAGAATGGGCAAGTTAGATTAGGTGATCGAATAAAGATGGTGGATCACCTTAGAGGTGTTGAGACTGATTGTGAGATTATAAATACTGTTTCCTTTGATCCAAAAGGAGATAGGCTTCGTGATTAAATTATTACCTAAATCAGCTGCTTATGGGCTGACGCCTATTAAAGTTTCAAACACTGAAATTATAGAAAATGATATGTTAACTCTTACCTCAATTTCTGCGAACATAGGAAAGTCAAATAAGTTATCTGAACAGTTAAAAAAATCGCATGGAATGGCTCTTCCTAACAAAGGACGTGCAACTGGCCGAGATGGCGCAAGAGCTTTGTGGTTCGGCCAGCACGCTCTTTTAGTAGGTCCAAAGCCCGATAAGAAACTAACTGAGTTCGGTATTTTGACAGATCAAAGTGATGCTTGGGTTGTTTTGCGGATGAGCGGCGATTTAGTAGAAGATACTCTCATGCGCTTAAGTCCTGTTGATGTAAGATTTAAAACATTTAAAAGTGGTGACGTTGTTCGTACTGGCCTTCTACATATAAATGTTACGCTTCATCGGATCGGACCGAATACGATTGATGTGTATGGGTTTCGCTCAATGGCAAAAACACTTTGCCATGAATTGACCCAAGCAATTTCAACAGTGGCTGCGCGTGATTAGAAGAACATTAACTTGTTAAAAAAATCAATATACGCTGGACTCTAAGTAAATCTGAACCGATATTTACATTATGAGTTTGCCACCTGGTTTTCTAGAAGAATTGCGTTCACGAGTAAGTGTAACCCAAGTCGTTGGTCGTAAAGTGACATGGGACTTGAAAAAATCGAACCAAAACAAGGGTGATATGTGGGCTCCTTGTCCTTTTCATCAAGAAAAAACTGCTTCATTTCATGTGGATGATCAAAAAGGTTTTTATTATTGCTTTGGCTGTCATGCAAAAGGAGATGCAATATCTTTTGTGAAGGAAACTGAGAACGTAAATTTTATAGAGGCTGTTGAAATATTGGCTAGAGAGGCCGGTCTTCAAATTCCTGAGCAAGATCCACAAGCAAAAGAAAAATCTAGCTATAGAGATGAACTTTTTGAAATTATGGAAGTATCAGTGAATTTCTATCGACGCTTATTAAGGTCAACACAAGGTGTAAAAGCTCTTGATTATATCAATAGTCGAAAATTGACTTCAGCAATTATAGATGATTTTGAAATTGGATTTGCACCTAATAGTAGGACCGATCTGTTCGATTATCTCACGGATAAAAAAATTCCAGAACAACACATAATTGACACAGGAATGTGTCTGCGTCCTGATGATGGTGGCCCAGTATATGATAGGTTCAGAGATCGGATAATGTATCCAATTCGGGACTCTCGAGGTCGGTGTATAGCATTTGGCGGCAGAGCAATGTCAAAAAACGCTCGCGCCAAGTATCTTAATTCTCCTGAAACCAAATTGTTTGATAAAGGCAGAAGTCTTTATAACTTTAGCACCGCTAGATCTGCCCTGAACACACGGTCATCATTGATTGTTGCGGAAGGCTACATGGATGTTATTGCGCTTTCACAGGCAAATTTTAAAGCTTCCGTTGCTCCGTTGGGTACAGCTATAACAAAAGATCAGTTAGCACTGATCTGGCGAATAAGCCCTAACCCAGTGATTGCTCTTGATGGAGATAGAGCAGGCATCAATGCTGCTTATCGATTGATTGATGTTGCCCTTCCATTAATTGAAACGGGAAAATCAATTAAATTTGTGCTGATGCCTGAAGGATATGATCCTGATGATCTAATTAAAGAGCGTGGCAGTGATGCTATGCAAAATTTAATTGATGAGGCAATTTCATTAGGCGACCTGCTGTGGAGAAGAGAAACAGAAGGTCTTTCTTTTGATAACCCAGAGGCAAGGGCGGCTCTTGATAAAAAATTAGATCAAGCATTACTAAATGTTCGGGATAAACAGCTAAAATACCATTATCAGCAATATTTTAAAGACCTAAAGTGGGGTGCATTTATCAAAAAGTCTGGAAGAAAATCTTCAGGTTTCCAAAATAACGTGACTACAGGCAACGCTGTAAAAGGTTCTTTTATCGCAAATTCAGATAAGAAAAATTTTATTTCTTTAAAAGAAACTGTCATCCTTGCCATTTTGATAAAATACCCAAGTTTAATTGAGCCTAATAGAGAAAAATTGACCACTATGGGCTGGAACTCGCAGGACCATATTTTATTTTTGGACGAAATTGTAAATATGGGACACTTAGTAAGTGAAGAAATTACGGAAAATTTAGAAAATAAATTTGGTGATAAAGTTCTTGGGAAACTTTTTAAACAAAGCCACGTAAATATTATACCCTGTCTCGGGGCTAAGAATGATCCTGAACAAGCTGAAGTGATTTTATTCGACGAGATAAACAAATTAGAAATTCAGAGAGGTTTAGAAGCTGAGCTTGAAGAGGTTGTAAACTCTTCAGATGAGGAGCTAGATGAAACGGCATTTTGGCGGCTTGGCCAGGCAACTCAAGCAAAATTCAGCACTAAAAAATCTGGAAAAGATGACCTGACGAATTTTGAAACTGCCCCTAATGGAGTGAAATTAGATAAAGAAGAAAAAAGTCAGTTTGACGCACTTTTGGAAGAAATTTCCCAAGATACCTTTAATAAATCTAAAAATCATGAAAATTAAACGAAATTATTAAGTTATATGGGTGTGCGAATCAAAAGATCACGTTATTGATTCGGGAACACGAATCACCCGATATGCCTCAGGAGCTAACTATGGCTGCAAAAGATACTGAAGATCGAAAAACTGATGAACAAGATGCTGACTTGTCTTTAGACATGAGCCAGGCTGCGGTTAAGAAGATGATCGCTGAGGCAAGAGAGCGCGGTTATATAACTTATGATCAACTGAATAATGTTTTGCCCCCAGATCAGGTCTCTTCGGAACAGATTGAGGATGTCATGTCTATGTTGTCAGAGATGGGCATTAATATAATCGAAGACGAAGATGTTGAGGAAGAAGAGGGGCGCGTTACCGATTTGGTTGCAGTCAACCAAACTAAAGATGTTGCCGTTTCTGGGGGGGATACGGAAAAATTAGATAGAACGGATGATCCAGTTCGCATGTATCTTCGGGAAATGGGTTCCGTTGAGTTGCTCAGCAGAGAAGGCGAAATCGCAATTGCAAAGCGAATTGAAGCCGGTCGAAATACAATGATTTTGGGTTTGTGTGAAAGCCCACTTACATTTCAAGCCATCACAATCTGGCGAGATGAATTATTAAACGAAGATATTTTGCTCAGAGATGTCATCGATCTTGAGGCAACATTTGGAAATCAAATGGGCGAAGAGGTGGATGAGCAGAAGGTCATAAAAACATCCAATGTTAATGGTGCTCCAGTAAAACAAGCTGGAGAAGAGTTAGATGCTGATGGCAATCCGATTATCAACGACGATGATGATGATGAGGAAGACGATCAATCGAATATGTCACTGGCAGCAATGGAAGCAGAATTAAAGCCGCGTGTTTTGGAAATTTTGGATCGCATCGCGGCTGATTATTCACAGTTATCTGAAATGCAGGATGATAGAATATCTGCAACATTAAACGATGGAAGTGATTTTTCTGAATCTCAAGAAAAACATTATCAATCTTTGCGGTCAGAAATTGTTGAATTAGTTAATGAGCTGCATCTTCACAACAATAGGATTGAAGCACTAATAGATCAGTTATACGGTATAAATAGACGAATAATGCAGATTGATGGATCAATTGTTAAATTAGCTGACCAAGCGCGTATCAATCGCAGAGATTTTATCGATGAGTATCGGGGATATGAACTAGATCCTAATTGGCTTGACCGCATGGCAGAAAAAACCGGCCGTGGTTGGCAAATGTTTATCGAGAAATCACGAGAAAAAGCCGAAGATTTGAGATCTGATATGGCGCAAGTTGGGCAATATGTTGGGCTAGATATCTCTGAATTCAGACGAATTGTTTCCCAAGTGCAAAAGGGCGAGAAAGAGGCCCGACAAGCAAAAAAAGAAATGGTTGAAGCGAATTTGAGATTAGTGATTTCAATAGCTAAAAAGTATACTAATCGAGGGTTGCAGTTTCTAGATTTGATCCAGGAAGGTAATATTGGGCTCATGAAAGCGGTGGATAAATTTGAATATCGCCGTGGGTATAAGTTTTCGACTTACGCGACTTGGTGGATACGTCAGGCTATTACGCGTTCGATAGCAGATCAAGCCAGGACTATCAGAATTCCAGTGCATATGATCGAAACAATAAACAAACTGGTGCGTACTGGTAGACAGATGCTTCATGAAATTGGAAGAGAACCGACCCCAGAAGAGTTGGCAGCCAAATTACAAATGCCTCTTGAAAAAGTTCGTAAGGTTATGAAAATCGCCAAGGAGCCAATTTCTTTAGAGACTCCGATTGGAGATGAAGAAGACTCACAATTGGGTGACTTCATAGAAGATAAAAATGCTGTGCTACCACTAGACAGTGCTATTCAAGAAAACCTCAAAGAAACGACTACCCGCGTTCTTTCTTCGCTAACTCCTAGAGAAGAGCGAGTTCTAAGAATGCGATTTGGTATTGGTATGAATACCGATCATACTCTTGAAGAGGTGGGGCAACAATTTAGTGTTACTAGGGAAAGAATTAGGCAAATTGAAGCTAAGGCTTTAAGGAAGTTAAAGCATCCTAGCAGGAGTAGGAAATTGCGCAGTTTCCTTGATCAATAAAATTATTCATTTTATCCAGAAATGCTTTTTGAATTTTATTGAATATGGAAACAAAATCTTTTTTTGTGTCAACAAATGGCCCTGGCCTTTATGAGCTCACAAGCCAAATAGAAAAATGGGTCGAAGGCGATGGGCTTTTGACGCTTTTGGTTAAGCATACTTCAGCCAGTCTTTTAATTCAGGAAAATGCTGATCCAGAGGTAAAATTTGACTTTATTCAATATCTTGAGAGATTAGTTCCCCCCAGTTCATCTCCAGAAATGTCTTACTTAACCCATACTTATGAAGGGCCTGACGATATGCCTGCTCATATCAAATCTGGATTGCTGCCCACTACATTATCGATCCCCGTAAAAAATGGTCAAATGATGCTCGGTACTTGGCAGGGTATCTATCTTGTTGAGCATCGGGTAAGTCCACGAAAAAGGGAAATAGTAGCATCTCTTTTATTAGCCTAATGTACTTTATGTAGGCGAAAAAAAATAATACCACACAATTTGTTGTTTATTTTTTATTCTAACTGTGGATAAGTGTGCGCAAGATCCATACAGAGAGATTACAACAAGAGGTGTAGTAATGCGTTGTCCGTTTTGTGGTAATATTGATACGCAGGTGAAAGATTCAAGACCCGCAGAAGATCATGTCTCTATAAGACGGCGCAGATTTTGTGTCGCTTGTGGCGGTCGTTTCACAACATATGAACGCGTTCAACTAAGAGATCTAGTGGTAATAAAATCAAATGGTAAGCGTGAAGATTTTGATAGAGATAAACTGGAAAGGTCTATTCGTATAGCTCTACAAAAAAGGCCTGTTGAGCATGAGAGAATGGAACAGATGATTTCTGGTATTGTTCGTCGCCTTGAAAGTTTAGGCGAAACTGACATAAATTCGAATAAAATTGGTGAAATTGTTATGGAAGCTTTGGCAAGAATTGATACCGTAGCCTATGTTCGATTTGCGAGTGTTTACAAAAATTTTCAGGCAGCTGATGATTTTGATAAGTTTGTATCCGAACTGAGACCACCAGATACTGAAGATAAAGCCTAGATTTAGTGTCAGACGAACGCTACATGGCATTAGCGATTTCCCTTGGGCGCCGTAATTTAGGTCAGACTTCGCCAAACCCAAGTGTTGGATGTGTTCTTGTAAAAAATGATGTAATTGTTGGTAGAGGTTACACGGCTCCAGGTGGAAGGCCTCATGCTGAAACCCAGGCACTAAAACAGGCTGGATCGGTAGCTAACGGATCTACCGCTTACATAACACTAGAACCATGCTCGCATGAGGGAAAAACTCCCCCATGTGCACAAGCCCTAGTTGAAGCGGGTGTTAAGCGCGCCGTTATTGCGACCATTGATCCCGATAAAAGGGTAAATGGTAAAGGAATATCCATTCTTGAGGCTGCCGGGATAGAAGTTAAAGTTGGTGTGCTAGCCGAGCAGGCATCTTTGGATCATGCTGGTTTTTTTTCGTCTCAGAGTGACTGCCGACCATGGATTACTCTTAAATTAGCCACAAGCATCGATGGAAAAATTGCCACTAGTAAAGGTGATAGTAAGTGGATAACTGGCTCTTCTGCTCGTCATTTTGTTCATAATATGAGACGAAAACACGACGCTATAATGGTGGGTAGTGGAACCGTGATATCCGATGATCCTAACTTGAATGTACGGGATTTGGGAACTTGTATACAACCATATAGGATCGTGGTGAGCTCTAATTTGGAAATTCCAGTAAAAAGTAATTTGACCAAAACAATTTATGAACAGCCAGTTTGGATATTTCATTCAAACGAAGCATCTGACGAGCGTAAGAGTAAATGGTTAGATTTAGGGGCTCAATTGTTTGAATGCCAAGTTGATAATTTTGGTATTTCGATGAAAGATATTATGCAAAAAATATCAGATAAAGGAATAACGAGATTACTTTGCGAAGGAGGTGGCAAACTTGCAGCTTCGCTTATGCGATCAGAGCTAGTCGATGAAATAGTCACTTTTCATGGAGGTTTGGCTATTGGCGCTGATGGATTGTCCAGTATTGGGGATTTAGGGATTTATTCGTTGGGTGAGGCAAAACGTTGGCGACTGAATCAAACACTATCTTTTGGTGCTGAGGTTTTAAATATTTGGCGTCCAACCAGCAAATATATCCAAAATTAGATAATTTCTTACCTGACACACTTTTGCTGGAAACTTTTATAGGTTAACTTAACAAAAGGTTATAAATAATGTTTGGAGCTTAATCTCGAATGTTTACAGGAATAATTACCGATGTTGGTGAGATTATAGAACTGGAAAAGCGGGGTGACCTTCGCGCACGAATAAAAACAAATTATGATGCAAAAGGAATTGCGTTTGGTGCATCAATAGCTTGTGATGGAATTTGCCTTACTGCAGTTGATTTTGGAGACAACTGGTTTGATGTTGAGATCAGTGCAGAGACGGTCTCTAAGACAATAATCGGATCTGGTTTGTGGGAAATTAACTATAAGGTTAATTTAGAACGCTCACTAAAAGTTGGAGACGAACTTGGTGGGCATATTGTTTCTGGTCATGTAGATGGAATTGCAACAGTTTCATCTATTGTAGATGAAGGCGACAGCACTAGGTTCACGTTTGAAGCGCCAATGGAATTAGCTCGTTTTATCGCTCCAAAAGGTTCTGTAGCCTTAAATGGAACTTCTTTGACTGTTAATGAGGTAAAAGAAAACGCATTTGGAATAAATTTGGTTCCACATACTAAAAAAGTTACGTCATGGAATAAGACCCAGGTAGGGGATCCTATAAATTTAGAAATTGATACCCTTGCAAGGTACGTCGCGCGCTTAGCGGAATATCAGTAAAATTCAGTTATCGTGGCAAAATAAATCGTAAACAACTTCTAAAACTCTTTTAGGCTTATCGTCAGCTAGACGATAATATATTGTTTTGCCGTCTCGCCTTGGAATAACTAGACCTTCTAGTCTTAGTCTTGACAATTGTTGTGACACCGCAGCCTGCCGAGCCGAAATTAGATCTTCAAGTTCAGTTACTGATTTTTCTCCAGACACAAGATGACAAAGGATCATTAGGCGACCTTCATGGCTTATAGCCTTTAAAAAGTTGGATGCTGATCTTGCTTTGTCAACTACTGCGTTTAATTCGCTTGGATTAGTATCTTTAGTAATGATTGGCAGTGGCATAAATTTTTCGCTTTTTATTTAAATTTCTTCTAATCAATTGTTTTTATTTCTGTTGGAGCAGTATACTCAGTTTCCTTTTCAAGGATCACTTCCAATAATTCCCAGAAAAAGTCTTCGCTAGAATATCCTTCTAGCCGGCCCAATTCTTTATTGTTTTCCATTAAGACAAATGTGGGCGTGAATATAACGTCGCGTTGTAACCCGCTAATTTTATCAATGTCGGTGATATCAATAGTCTTTAATGGTGCAAACTTCCCCTCTGGGGTTTTTGAGTAAATATGCCCTAATTGATCTTTCCACTCCAAACAGTAGTAGCAGCCTTGCTGCTCAACCATCAGTAGCTCTGCCGCCATCACTTTTGTGGCAAGAATAGGCATAGCAGAAATTAAAAGGACTATTTTTCCTATCTGCTGCATTTTAACCCCAATTGACGAATTAACCAATATATCACATAAATTGAATATGTAAGTTTGCAAGGATTCGTTCATGCTGGATGTGTCAATTTTAGGGGCGTTTTTGGGGGGAATTCTAGTATTTTTCTCGCCATGCATTCTACCTATTGTTCCCTTTTATTTGAGTTATATGGCGGGTGTTGGCATGGCTTCATTCAATGAAGAAGGGAAACTTCCCGATGATATCCGATTTCGAGCTATTATTTCCTCGATAGCTTTTTCATTGGGAATTATAAGTGTTTTTGTATTACTCGGCGCAGCCGCCTTCTCTGTATCTAAGTTTTTTCAGTCTTACATTACTGAATTTCGCTATTTAGCATCTGGGATAATTTTGGTTATTGGTCTGCATTTTCTGGGCGTTGTTCGTATTGGGATTTTAAATAGGCAGTTTAATCTTCAGGCAGGTGATACATCAAATATGTCTATTTTTAGCTCCTACGTTGTGGGCTTGGCATTTGCCGCAGGATGGACTCCATGTGTTGGAGGAGTTCTGGCAGCAGTTTTATTTACAGCGTCTTTTGAAGAGACAGCCCTTAGGGGTGTGGCACTTCTACTGGTTTTCGGTGTAGGTCTAACATTGCCCTTCGTGCTGGCTGCAGCATTTATCAAACCTTTCCTGCATTTTATTTCACGTTTTCGAGCTCATTTAAGTAAAGTTGAAAAAGCAATGGGTTTGTTACTCATAACTTTTGCATTTTTGTTATTTTCGAATTCAGTCAATTCAATAGCCTTTTGGATGTTGGAAGTGAGTAACTGGGTTAATTAATTTTTTAGAACAGGATAATCTAAAGTAATCATTTTATTTATATTTGGAGCAAAACATGAAGTTGTTGAAAACTGTAATCATTCTTAGTTTTATTTATTTTGTTGCACCAGTAAGTGCATTTGCCGCCCAGATTGGAGATGATGGACTCCATAAGCAATCTTGGATGCGTGATACTTTTAAGGATTTGAGAGAAGATCTAGATGAAGCAAATTTAGAAGGTAAAAGATTAGTTTTAATGTTCGAACAGCGTGGATGTGTTTATTGTTCAAAAATGCATAAAGATGTATATTCTAGAGAAAAAGTATCAAATTACATTGATGAAAATTTCTTTGTTGTTCAGCTTAATCTGCATGGTGATTTAGAAGTAACTGATTTTGATGGCGAAATACTGTCGGAAAAAGCAATGGCTAGAAAGTGGAGTATTCTTTTTACACCAACAGTTTTATATTTACCTCAAGAAGTTGGAGAGGGTTTAACAGCTACGCAAGCAGCCGTTTCTTTTATGCCAGGCGCCTGGTCAGCAGCGACGACAATTGATATGTTAACATGGGTAAAAGAAGAGCGTTATCTTTTGGATAATGGCGAGGATTTTCAACGCTACCACGCCCGCAGATTTAATGAACGCAAAGCTGCGAAGTCAAACTAGTTGATTTGTTTATTCGGTTTTTTGAATTTATTCTTGATTTATACAATTTTTGTGGCCTACGGTATACATTAGGACGTCAAGATTCCTAATCTTGACTACTATGGGAGGAACCATGAGGCTAACAAAAATTACATTGGCAGCCGTAGTCGCGCTTGGTAGCGCTTCGTTTGCCGAAACAACCGCGCCTGGAAATATAAAGTTTGGTGAAAACGGTGGGATAGAGCTCTCTCTCACAAGTGTTGCAGGTGATGCAGCAAGTGGAAGAAAAATCTTTATGAACCGAAAAAAAGGTAATTGTCTAGCATGCCACGTAAATAGTGATATGGCAGAACAAACTTTTCATGGCGAAGTCGGTCCAGAACTAGACGGAGTTGCGGACAGATGGGAGGCTGCTGAACTTCGAGGTATATTGGTAAACTCAAAAAATATGTTTGAGGGTACTATAATGCCAGCATTTTATAGGGACAGCGGATATAATCGAATTTTGAAAAAATTTGATGGAAAAACCATCTTGTCTGCTCAGGAGGTCGAAGATCTTCTGGCTTATGTTATGACTTTAAAAGAATAGCGAAAGCATTTTTATATGTTAATTAGGAGATTGTTATGAAGTTCACACGACGTGAAACACTGGCAGTGAGCGGAGCAGCATTAGTGGCTACTGTACTGCCGTTAAAATTACTGGCGTCTACGCCTGATCTTATTTCAGGTATCACGGGTGGTGCGGAGGCATCAGGTGATGGTATAAATTTGACAGCCCCAGAGATTGCAGAAAATGGGAATACTGTTCCCATTTCAGTTGATGCTCCTGGAGCAGTCGCCATTACAGTGCTGGCGGCAGGTAATCCAACACCTGGTGTTGCTAAATTTAATTTTGGATCGGGATCAGGTGCTCAGAGCTGTTCGACCCGTATCCGTTTGGCTGGAACACAAGACGTTATCGCTGTTGCTGAAATGGCTGATGGTTCTTTTTCAGCCGCTCACCAGACTGTAAAAGTCACAATTGGCGGCTGCGGCGGCTAAGTAAAAGGGAGATAAAAAATGGCAAAAGGTGTAAAACCGCGCGTAAAGGTCCCCAAAACTGCAGCTGCAGGGGAGACAATAACAATAAAAACTTTGATTAGTCACAAAATGGAAACGGGTCGTCGTAAAGATGGCGATGGCAACGTTATTCCCCGCTCAATAATAAATAGATTTACCTGCGCGTTTAATGGAAATAGCATAGTGGATGTTAATATGGAGCCAGCGATTTCAGTAAATCCATATTTTCAATTTGAAGCTACTGTGCCCGAAGCAGGTGAGTTTACATTCACATGGTATGACGACGACGGATCAGTTTATGAGAAGAAAAAGTCAATAAAAATAGCTTAGAGCAATTCGTTTTTGCCTAGACTGAAAACAACTTTTTTGGGAGGAAAAGAAAATGAAAATCACGTCGCTTTTACCACTGGCGTTCAGTATCGCAGCGGTGGCTAGTGTTGTGACTGCAGGCGAAGACTCGACTTTATCGGTTGAAGGCGAAGTCTTTGTGACAAAAATTGCAGCTCCAGCGCATCTTGAAAATGTAGATGAAATATTCTCTGGCTGGACTTATAGAAGAGATGAGACGCAAGCCCTTCAAATGGACGATTTTGAAAACCCTTCATTCGTTTTTATAGATCAGGCATTAGATCAGTTTGAAACGGTAGAAGGTTCTGCTGGTAAGGCTTGCTCGTCGTGTCATGAGTCCGCTGAAGCTTTTTCAGGTTTGCGTGCTAGTATGCCTCGGGTAAATTCAGCTGGTGAACTGGAAACTATTCCAGAATTGATAAATAATTGCAGAACTGAGCGAATGGGAGCTGAAAAATGGAAATGGTCGGGTGGGCAGATGTCTGCAATGCTAGGTCTAATTGGTCTTCAGTCCCGCGGAATGGCTCTAAACGTTGCGATAGACGGACCAGCAGCTTCCTTTTGGGAAAAAGGGAAGGAGTTATATTATCAGAGGGTGGGTCAGTTGGATATGGCCTGTTCGAGTTGTCATGAAGATAATTACGGAAACATGATCCGTGCTGATCATTTGTCACAAGGACAAATAAATGGCTTTCCGACCTATCGTTTAAAGAATGCTAAATTAAATACTATTCATGGACGTTTCAAAGGTTGCATGAAAAATATAAGAGCCACACCCTTCAAAGAGGGTAGTGACGAATTTAAAGCACTTGAACTTTATGTAGCTTCTCGGGCAAACGGACTATCCGTCGAGACCCCTTCGGTTCGGAACTAAGTTTTTTGGTCCTCGCATCGGAAGGTGCGAGGATTTTTATTACTTAACTTATGCAAAAAATTGCATATGTATATTTTTATGGAATAGATTAAAATGCTATCACGTCGTGATTTTTTACAAATGTCTATGGCCGCATCGTCACTTTATGGTGCGTCTGGATTTGGGAACTGGGCTAAATTGGCTGCTCAACAAAAGCTAAGCCAAAACCAACTTTTAGAATTTGGAACATTTGGAAATATATCTCTAATTCATGTTACGGATATACATGGGCAATTAAAGCCAATTTATTTTCGTGAACCTGAAGTGAATCTAGGGGTAGGGAATGCTTTTGGAAAAGTTCCTCACATCACAGGATCGGATTTCCGAAAGCTTTATGGTATTGCTGATGGGTCTCCTGCTCACTATGCGCTAACTTATGATGATTTTATATCCATGGCTAATGGCTATGGTCGCGTTGGTGGGTTAGATCGCGTCGCTACGGTTATAAATTCAATTCGAGCGGACAGGCCTGATGCGCTTTTACTTGATGGCGGGGATACATGGCATGGCTCATATACATGTTACCATACTCAAGGTCAGGATATGGTAAATGTTATGAATGCTTTGAAGCCAGATGCAATGACTTTCCATTGGGAATTTACGCTGGGTTCTGATCGCATTTCAGAGATCATTGAAAACCTTCCCTTTGCTGCTTTAGGGCAGAATATTTTTGATGCTGAATGGGATGAACCTGCTGAGCTTTTTCCACCTTATAAAATGTTTGAACGAGGTGGATCAAAAATAGCAGTTATTGGTCAAGCATTTCCATATATGCCTATTGCCAACCCAGGCTGGATGTTTCCAGAATATAGTTTTGGTATACGCGACTCCAACATGCAGAATATGGTCGATGAAGTTCGCTCCTTAGGTGCAGAAGTAGTTGTTGTGCTGTCTCATAATGGATTTGATGTTGACAAGAAAATGGCTGGCCGTGTTTCAGGAATTGATGTGATTTTGTCTGGGCATACTCATGATGCTCTGCCAGAACCTGTTCTAATTGATAAAACTATTATTATTGCCTCTGGCTCAAACGGAAAATTCGTTAGCCGTGTCGATTTAGACGTCCAAAATGGACGCATGATGGGGTATAAGCACAAATTAATTCCAATTTTTTCTGATGTTATCTCGCCCGATACAACGGTGGCAAAATTGATAGATGAGCAACGCGCTCCGTATACAAATGAATTAAGTGAGGTAATTGGGAAATCAGAAAGCCTGCTATATCGAAGAGGAAATTTTAATGGAACTTGGGACGATTTGATATGTGAGGCTCTCATCGAAGAGCGTGATGCTGATATTTCGATGTCTCCAGGTGTAAGGTGGGGCCCTTCAATTATTCCAGGTCAAGATATCACCCGTGAAGATATATGGAACGTTACCTCAATGACGTATGGTAAAGCTTATAGAACAGAATTTACAGGTGAATTTATTCATATTATTCTTGAAGATGTAGCGGATAATTTGTTTAATTCTGATCCCTACTATCAACAGGGTGGTGATATGGTGCGGATCGGTGGTATGGGTTATAAAATTGACATAAATAAGCCTCAAGGTAGTCGCATAACGGAAATGACACTTTTAAAGACTGGTGAAATAATTGACCCGTCAAAAACGTACATTGTTTCTGGTTGGGCATCAGTGAATGAAGATACTGAAGGGCCTCAGATTTGGGATGTGGTTGAAAATTATATTCGAAGGCAGGAAACTATCTCCGTTGAACCTAATAGCAATGTAGAAGTTGTTGGTATTTAATAGAATTGTTAAAGGAAAAATGAATTATGGCGGACGATTTTTCTGATAAAAAGCCTTCTCGTCGACAATTCTTGGCTGGTGCTGCCGCTTTAGGTGCGGGTTCCACTGCCGCTAGTTCTTTATCAGCTAGTGATGATGATCCTCTTATAACTGAGGTTCAAGAATGGGCTCAAATAACTGGCGATGGTGTGGACGCCACTCCTTATGGACTTCCAATTGAATTTGAAAAAGACGTTGTTCGGAGAAATGTTGGCTGGTTAACAGCTGACACAATAAGCTCTATAAACTTTAGTCCTATTCACGCTTTAGATGGTACAATCACGCCACAAGGATGCGCTTTTGAACGACATCATTCGGGAGCTATTGAGCTTCGAAAAGAGGACTACCGACTGATGATAAACGGTCTGGTCGACCAAGAATTAGTTTTTACCTATGAAGATCTTGAGAGATTTCCAAGGGAACAACATGTCTACTTTTGTGAATGTGCAGCTAATACTGGCATGGAGTGGGCAGGTGCCCAATTGAATGGCGTTCAGTTCACTCATGGAATGATCCACAACATGGAGTACACAGGGGTTCCTCTTAGAACACTACTCAATGAAGCCGGTTTGAATGCGGCTGGTGATTTAAAAGGGAAATGGATTTTTGTTGAGGGTGCTGATGCTTCTTCTAATGGTCGGTCCATTCCTATGGAAAAAGCTTTAGATGATGTTCTCGTTGCTTTTAAAGCTAATGGTGAGGCCCTCAGAAAAGAGCACGGCTATCCTGCTCGACTGGTTGTGCCTGGTTGGGAAGGAAATATGTGGGTAAAATGGCTTCGTCGGGTTGAAGTTTTAGATAAACCTGTCGAGAGCAGGGAGGAAACTTCTAAATATACAGATACTTTAGCGGATGGAATGAGCAGAAAGTGGACTTGGGCTATGGATGCCAAGTCTGTCGTCACATCGCCTAGCCCACAGTCTCCAATTTCGCATGGAAAAGGTCCGTTGGTTATCTCCGGTTTGGCTTGGTCTGGGCGTGGTGCGATAACTAGAGTGGATGTTACAATAGATGGTGGAGAGAACTGGTACGAAGCAAGACTAGCTCAGCCTGGCACAAAAATGGCGCTTACAAGATTTTATCTTGATATAGAGTGGGACGGTGAGGAAATGTTCCTGCAGTCAAGAGCTCATGATGAAACAGGCTATGTTCAGCCCACTAAAGAAGAGCTTAGAGAAGTGCGTGGGTTGAACTCCATTTATCATAATAATTGTATCCAAACTTGGTGGATTAAATCAAACGGGGAGGCTGAAAATGTCGAAATCTCGTGATTTGTTTACCGTCGCAGGCATTGTTGTTTTTGGAGTTTTACTTATCGCGACTAACTTTGCTGATCGCTTTGTAACTCAGCTTCCTCAGGATGCTAAGATAGTATCATCAGATTTTGATCCTGATTTCAGAATGATTGCTGCGGCCGAAGCTTCCGCTGTTGGGCCAAGAGATGGAAAATTTGGGCTAGGTCGCGGTGCCACCAAAAGGGAGGTGGCGGCTTGGGATGGCGATATAAGCCCCGATGGTACTGGTTTGCCCATGGGTTCTGGGGATGCAATTAATGGGGAAGAAGTGTTTGCTGAGCATTGTGCTATTTGCCACGGTGATTTTGCTGAGGGTGTAGATAATTGGCCGGAGTTGGCAGGGGGCCTGGATACACTAGCTGACGAAGATCCGGTTAAAACAGTAGGCTCATATTGGCCTTATCTATCAACAACATGGGATTATGTGAAGCGTTCAATGCCATTTGGCTATGCGCAGAGTTTGAGTGATGATGATGTGTATGCAATTGTGGCATATATTTTGTACTCAAACGATATTGTTGATGAGGATTTTATTTTATCTAACGAAACTTTTCTTGATGTTGAGATGCCAAATAAAAATGGCTTTATAGTCGATGATAGATTGACATCAGAATCACATTTTTGGAATAAAAAAGTTTGTATGTCCGACTGTAAAAGTGATGTTAAAATTACAATGCGCGCTGCTGTGCTTGACGTAACTCCTGAAGATGAAAAAAACGAAAATTCTGAAGATTCTGCAGCCGTTACTACAATCTCAAATCAAGTTGAAGAACAGTCTGAGGCTCTAGTTGAAGTGGTTAATCTAGATTCTGGGCTAGTGGAAGCTGGAGAGAAGGCTTTTAAAAAATGTAAGTCTTGTCATCAAATTGGTGATGGAGCAAAAAACAAAACAGGACCTCACTTAAATGCAATTTTTGGTCGAAAAATTGGTGGTATTCAGGGGTTTAAGTATTCAAAGATTTTTAAGTCGATGAGAGATGATGGTCGCGTTTGGGATGAAGAATCAATGACGGAATTCTTGGCGTCACCCAAGCAGTACGCAAAAGGAACTAAAATGTCCTTTGCGGGTTTCAAAAAAGAGAAAGATATCCTTTCAACAATTGAATATTTGAAATCATTTCAGTCTTTAAATTAGTGTTTTGTGTGCTGTTTTTTTTGACAGGTTACTTTTTTTTAGGTTACCGTAAGGTAAGTTAAGGGGTGATTTATGTCTTTACAATCTAATTTGATCGCTTCAGTATTTCTTTTTGGAACTGCTTTGAACGCAGAGCAAGCTATTGAAAAATTTACCCTTTCCCCATCTATATTGGAAATCCAGGGCGACTTAGCTTACGGCGAATATTTGGCTAGTGACTGTCAAACCTGTCACCGGGCAGATAACAGCAATCAAGGGATTCCCGGAATAAATGGTAGGGAAATAACAGAAATCGTTTATGCTTTACATGAATATAAAAATAAATATCGCAAAAACCAAGTCATGCAGATGATGGCTGGAGGTTTAGGTGATGAAGAAATTGCAGCTTTGGCAAGCTATTTTGCATCGTTGCAGTAAGGTCTTGTGCTTAGGTAGCGCAGGAAGAAAGCCTGTAAAAGGCTCTGGGTTAAACCCAGATCAAAAGTGGAGGGAAAAATATGTCAATAAATAGACGTTCATTTATACAAACTGCGGCTGCTGTTACCGCTAGTTTGGCCACTCCGATGGTTATGGCAAGTGGGAAACCGCGGGTCGTTGTTGTTGGAGGTGGCGCTGGTGGCGCAACCGTGGCCAGGTATATTGCTAAGGACAGCAAAGGTGCAATCGACGTTACTCTAGTAGAGCCGTCCCGCACATACTATACGTGCTTTTTCTCTAATCTCTATTTGGGAGGTTTTAGAGACTTGGGCAGTATAGCACACAGTTATGGAAATCTTGCTTCAGAATATGGTATTAACGTCGTTCACGATTGGGCGGTAGATATTGACGGAGGGAGTAAAACTGTTTCTTTAGCTGGCGGTGGAACTCTTAATTATGATCGTCTTGTTCTTTCACCAGGTATTGATTTTGTTGATGGAGCAGTTGACGGCTGGGACTTGAATGCTCAAAATAAAATGCCGCACGCGTATAAAGCTGGTAGCCAAACGGAGCTATTAAAAGCCCAACTTGCTTCTATGCCCGAAGGTGGCGTATTTGCAATGGTCGCCCCACCAAACCCTTACAGATGCCCTCCTGGGCCATATGAACGCATTTCAATGATTGCTCATATGCTGAAGAAATCAAATCCAACTGCTAAAATTATAGTAGCGGACCCAAAACCTAAGTTTTCTAAAATGGGGCTGTTCCAGGAAGGTTGGGCCAACCACTACGATGGAATGGTTGATTGGATTGGTTCAGAATTTGGTGGAGGAAATGTATCAGTTAATCCTGAAGCTATGACGGTATCGATCGATGGCGAAGAGACGAAGGTTGACGCGTGTAATGTAATTCCTGCAATGAAAGCCGGGCGTATTTGTGAGATGGCTGGAATAACAGATGGGAATTGGGCTCCAGTAAGTGCTCACGACATGTCTTCTAAAGTCGATAGCAATATTCACGTTTTGGGTGATGCTTCAGCACAGGGTGATATGCCAAAATCAGGCTTCTCAGCTAATTCGCAAGCGAAGGTTGCTGCTATGGCTATTAGAGGCGCATTAACCGGTTCTAAAGTGTTCCCAGCTAAATTCTCAAATACATGCTGGTCTCTCGTTGATACAAATAACGGTGTTAAAGTAGGCGCAACATATAAAGCGACAGATGAAAAGATCGCAAAAGTTGATGGATTTATTTCAAAAACTGGTGAAACGGCTGATGTTCGGAAGGCTACTTACGAGGAGTCCGTCGGTTGGTATGCTGGTATAACGGCTGATATGTTTGGTTAAGAATTTAATCCCAGCTCTTTTATAAGGGCTGGGATTTTCTCCTTAAATCGGAAAAAACCATGTGTTGCATGTGGCCATGCTGTCTGATCATAGTCTTTTGTGATTTGTACAATATTTAATCCTTGCTCGATAAGTATTTTTATAAGTGATGCATTTGGTCCTGTTGCAGCATAAGCAACAACCATTTGTTCAATTTTATTTTCGTGATACCAGCTCTTTATTTCATTATGATTTGAGGTAAATTTCACGGTGCCGATTTTATCTTTATACCTTTTTGCAACATCTTCCATTAATGAGTTTACAAAAGTGTGTACTGATTTTGCAGAAGACCAAGGACTTACGCTATCCAAATTATTTACCGCAATAGTACTTTCAATTTTTAAACCATTTATAACTGGTGAAAGATCTAAGTCTTCATCGTGTATCAGTAATCCAGTTCTTAACTTTGAATTTGGTAGGTTCCCTAAGTTCAAAATCGATAAATCTGGATGAGGATTTCCCGGTAATGCAACTGCTGAGCTAGATAGGCCAATGGGATCGAACCTATTATTTGTAAATTTACATATATTATCTCTACGCGCTAAGTAAGTTTTTCCTGGGGTTTGAATGCCTGCAACCCATCTCCAGCTCAACGTATTAGAGGCTGGGTCCCCGTCCAGCAAATGACGTAGAAAAAAATCTGCACCAAGCTGCCAGGGTAAATTGAGTGTAAATATCCATATTGAGGCAAACCACATGCGAGCATGATTATGCAGATATCCGGTTTCTTTCAATTCGTGTGCCCAGAAATCAAAGCATTCTATATCAGTTGTGCCTCCACAGGCCGTTTCCCATGATTTTCGTAAGCCTGATTGTGTCATTAGCTGATTTTCTAATCGCCTCAAATCGTTTTGGTAATCCCGCCAAACCGAAGGCCTCATTTCCAGCCAGCCTTTCCAGTAAGTACGCCAAAATACTTCTTGAATAAATTTTTCTGACGAAGAAAGCCCATATTTATTTAAAACGGCTTTTAAAACTTCCAGTTCAGTTAGAATCCTTCGCCTAATAAAGGGCGATAATTGTGATACATAATTATGATTAGATGGTCCAAAATCATAATTTCTTTTATTTCTATAGCTTAGACCTGCTTTTGGTATAAAATCCGTTAGCTTCTCAAGTGCAATGGCGCGAGTTGGTTTATTCTGTGAGGTTGCATTTTCTAACATCACAGCTAAGTAGCGGAGCAGGAGGGTAGATCAAGTTTTTATTAATAGATTTTAGTTTTTTTATTTTAATTTGTGCCAATTGCGCGAGGGCTCTTGAAGCTTCGGCATGGCGCTACTAACATTAGAACTATAACAATTGTATTGCGCTTTAGAAAAGGCAGGCCTTATGAACGATCCAGCAGAATTTTACATGAACTCACTAGTACCCATGGTGGTTGAACAAACCAGCCGCGGAGAACGTGCTTACGATATATTTTCGCGTCTTTTAAAAGAACGAATTATTTTTCTCAATGGCGCTGTGCATGATGGTATGTCCAGTTTAATTGTAGCCCAACTACTCCATTTAGAGGCAGAGAACCCATCTAAAGAGATTAGTATGTACATAAATAGTCCAGGTGGCGTAGTCACCTCTGGTTTATCAATTTACGATACTATGCAGTACATCAAGCCTAAGGTTTCGACATTAGTAATTGGGCAGGCAGCTTCAATGGGTTCACTATTGCTCACCGCTGGAGAGCCAGGTATGCGATACTCTCTACCAAATAGTCGAATTATGGTGCATCAGCCTTCCGGTGGCTACCAAGGGCAAGCGACTGATATTATGATTCATGCAGAAGAAACGCTCAAATTGAAAAAGCGTTTGAATGAAATATACGTAAAACATACCGGTCAGTCTTTGAAAACGGTCGAGGCGGCTCTCGAGCGAGATAATTTTATGGCTGCGGAAGACGCTAAAAAATGGGGATTGATTGACGAAATTGTCACGCAGCGTACCAGCGGTGATGAAGAGTAAATTGGCATCACATTTGCTTGAGAAAAATAAAATATGAATTTTGCCATTGTAGACAGCGGAAGCCTGACTTAAGCTGTGGATAAATATGAGCACTGGGTAGGACAAAGGACCGAGTTTAATGTCAACGAATTCTGGCTCTGATAGTAAAAATACTCTTTACTGCAGTTTTTGTGGGAAAAGTCAGCATGAAGTAAGAAAACTTATTGCTGGTCCAACTGTATTTATATGCGATGAATGTGTTGAACTTTGCATGGACATAATCCGTGAGGAAACCAAATCAACTGGTTTTAAGTCCTCAGATGGGGTTCCAACTCCTAGAGAAATTTGCGGTGTTTTAGACGATTATGTTATTGGTCAGGCAGTAGCAAAGAGGGTCCTGTCGGTTGCTGTGCATAATCACTATAAGCGTCTCGAACATTCTGCAAAATCTGGTGATATAGAACTCTCTAAATCTAATATATTACTGATGGGCCCGACAGGGTGCGGCAAAACACTATTAGCCCAAACTTTGGCCCGTATTCTTGATGTACCTTTTACTATGGCTGATGCAACTACACTTACTGAAGCAGGTTATGTAGGTGAGGATGTTGAGAATATAATTCTGAAGCTTCTACAAGCCTCAGAATATAATGTTGAACGTGCCCAACGTGGAATAGTCTATATTGATGAAGTTGATAAGATAACTCGAAAGTCGGAAAACCCTTCAATTACACGCGATGTGTCTGGTGAAGGTGTTCAGCAAGCTTTGTTAAAACTTATGGAAGGTACAGTAGCTAGTGTGCCCCCGCAGGGTGGTAGAAAGCACCCTCAGCAGGAGTTTCTACAAGTAGATACTACTAATATTTTATTTATCTGCGGTGGAGCATTTGCGGGGCTCGATAAAATTATTGCTCAGCGCGGTAAAGGAAGCGCTATGGGTTTTGGAGCGGATGTGCGTAATGATGATGAACGTGGCATTGGAGAAATATTCAAAGACCTTGAGCCTGAAGATTTACTTAAGTTTGGATTGATCCCTGAATTTGTTGGAAGGTTACCCGTCTTGGCGACTTTGGAAGATTTAGATCAAGATGCTTTGATAACAATTCTGACACAACCTAAAAACGCTCTGGTTAAACAATATCAAAGGCTATTTGAGCTTGAGGACACTAAATTAAATTTTACTGACGATGCCTTAAACGCAATTGCAAAAAGAGCCATTGAAAGAAAAACAGGAGCTCGAGGATTACGATCTATCCTTGAAGAAATATTACTTGATACCATGTTTGATTTGCCTGGTCTTGACGAGGTAACCGAGGTCGTTGTTAACGAAGAAGCTGTATCTTCGGAATCCAGCCCACTAATGATTTATGCGGAAAACCAAAAAGAAGACCAATCTGCATAGTTTACTTGTCTGAGCATATGGACGTTGTTCAATTTCTATTGCATAAAAGAATAGTATTTATTGGAGTTTAATATGGGTGTGTTTAGCCTGCTTTCTAGAGCCACAACATGGTGGAATAGAGAAACTCTAGGAACTCAGCTTTATACTTGGCGCAAAGGCGTTAAAGTAGGCGAGGACAGTGCTGGAAATATTTTTTTTAGGGATAAAAATGATCGTCGTCGGTGGGTCATTTTTAACGGGGAAGTTGAGGCTAGCCGAGTTAGTGCTGAATGGCATGGTTGGTTACATCGAACTTGGGATGAGCCACCAACTGAAAAACCTCTTCCTAAAAAATCATGGGAAATTGATCATAAACCTAATGTTACTGGTAGTCTAGCGTCGTATAAACCATCGGGGTCTTTAAAACGGCGGGACGTAAAAGAGCGTCGCGACTACGAGGCTTGGAGTCCGGAGTAAATAAATGAAAGAAAATAAACTTGAGGTTTTTATTGGAGCTTTTGTACTCGCGGTAGCCTTGGGGTTTGTTGTTTTTATTTATCAAACAACTGGGCTTTCCGTCTCAAACTCTAGGCACTACGATCTCAAAGCGGATTTTAGATCAGCTGATGGAATACATGTAGGAACCGATGTTCGTTTGGCGGGTGTTAAAGTCGGTAGTGTAAGCAATTTGGATCTTAACGTTGAAACTTATAGAGCTGAAGCCAAGCTCGCTATTGAAAATCAAATTGATATTCCAGATGACAGTGCGTTGACGGTGAGTTCTGAGGGACTATTGGGTGGAAATTTTATAGAAATTATACCAGGTGCTTCATATGAGTATATGCAACCAGGAGATGAGTTTCTTGATACACAGGGTTCTGTAAGCCTTATTTCTTTGTTGCTAAAATTTGTTTCAGGAAGCGATAATTGAAGAATCTGCTATTCTTTATTATTATTTCTCTTTTCCCAATGGCTAGCATCAATGCTCAGGAACAAACGAATACAGCAGATGGTGCTCTATTAAGGGGACTAGATAAAGTAAGTGGAGAAGTCGTTGATTTTGGGCTAAAATCAGGTGAAAAATATATACTTTGGAAACTTAATATCGAGCTTTCTGAATGCCGTTATCCAATTAGCAATCCTGTTGGAGATGCTTTTGCACATCTAACAATTTCCCAAGATAAATCTGAGAATAATTTGTTTCGTGGATGGATGATAGCATCATCGCCGGCACTTAATCCTTTAGAACATGCACGTTATGATGTTTGGGTGCTTCGTTGTGCTATGCTTTCAACATCAACTGAGTAATTAATGTCGGCAAATGTGGCATTTTTGTTTAATGCCTTTTCTAATTTGATTAGATATTGATCTTGTGTAATTTCAATTGCACCTAAACTAGCCAAATGCTCCGTTAAAAATTGGGTATCAAATAATAAAAAGCCAACTTTTAGAAGCCTATCATGTAAATAGGCTAAGGCAATTTTTGATCCATTGGAGACGTCGGAAAACATGCTTTCGCCAAAAAAAGCAGCGCCAATAGCTACGCCGTAAACACCTCCAATAAGGCGACTGTCTTTCCAAACCTCTACGGAATGAGCAAATCCATCTTCGTGTAACTTGCAGTAGCAATTGTATATATCGTCGTTGATCCAAGTTTCATTTCTGTCAGCACATTTTTCCACAACTTTGGGAAAACATGAATTTATCATTACTGAGTAATCTTCTTTAAGTATTATCCTTCTTAATGATTTGGAAATATGAAAATTGCCTAGTTGAAATATTCCGCGCTTTTTGGGTTGTATCCATTGAACTTGCTTTGCACTTCGGCTTTCAGCCATTGGGAATAAACCCTGTTGATAGGCAAATAAAAGAACTTCTGGGGATAGGTATTTAATCACCTTAAGCCTCAATTAATTAGTGATAAAATATACGGCTGAGCTTGATCTTTTTTATTTTTCGAAATTTTTATCAAGCCATTTTTCTAACCAGTGTATATTGTAAACACCATTTTGGATGTCTTCTTCTTCCAAAAGAGATCTAAAAAGGGGTATTGTGGTATCGATCCCGTCTATAATTATCTCAGAAAGAGCTCCGCTCAATCGTGCTAAGGCTTCTGATCTATCTCTGCCGCGTACAATAAGTTTCCCAATCAAGCTGTCGTAATAGGGAGGAATTGTGTATCCAACGTAGATGGCGCTGTCAGTTCTCACACCTAAGCCTCCGGGTGCATGATAAGCTGTGATTTTCCCTGGGCACGGGGCAAAGCTGGGGACCTTTTCGGCATTTATGCGGACTTCAATAGAATGCCCTTTTATTGATAAATTTTCCTGCCTGAAGGTCATCTCTAATCCTGCTGCCACGCGGATTTGTTCACGCACTATATCAACGCCAAAAATACTTTCCGTAATTGGATGTTCGACCTGAAGTCTTGTATTCATCTCAATGAAATAAAATTCGCCATTTTCATATAAAAACTCAATTGTGCCGGCGCCAATATAATTGATCTTTGCTACTGCTTCTGCGCATGTCGCACCTATTCTTTCGCGTTCTTCCGCGGAGATGCAAGGGCCGGGAGCCTCTTCAAAAACTTTCTGGTGGCGCCGTTGAAGCGAGCAATCTCTTTCTCCCAAATGAACAGCTTGGCCTTTACCGTCTCCAAAAACTTGGATTTCAATGTGTCTAGGTGTGGTTAGATATTTCTCGATGTAAACTTCATCATTTCCAAACGCTGCTTTTCCTTCAGCTCTAGCAGTCATAAAAGCTTGTTCCATGTCCGCGTCAGTCTTCGCGACTTTCATTCCTCTTCCGCCACCCCCTGCGGTAGCTTTTATAATTACGGGATAGCCAATATCGGTTCCAATTTTCTTTGCTGTATCTAAATCAGGAACACCACCCTCCGACCCTGGAACACACGGTACACCAAGTTTTCTCATTGTTTCTTTAGCTGTAATCTTATCGCCCATTACGCGAATATGTTCCGCTGTTGGGCCAATAAATTTTATCCCATGATCCTCTACTATTTGAACAAATTTAGCATTTTCAGACAAAAACCCATACCCTGGGTGAATAGCTTCCGCTCCAGTAATTTCACATGCAGCAATGATCGCTGGCATAGATAAATAGCTTGAGGTTCCCGCCGCAGGACCAATACATACACTTTCATCGGCCATTCGAACGTGCATAGCGTCACTATCTGCTGTCGAATGAACTGCAACAGATTTTATACCCATCTCACGGCAAGCACGAATAACCCGCAGGGCAATTTCTCCACGATTTGCGATTAGGATTTTATTAAACATCGTTTGCACTATTCAATAATTGCGAGTGGTGCACCGAATTCAACAGCTGCACCATCCTCAACTAAAATGCGTTTTACAATTCCAGATTTTGGAGCTGGAATTTGGTTCATCGTTTTCATGGCTTCAACGATCAGCAATGTATCGCCTTCTGAAATACTCGCTCCGACTGAAATAAATGGTGGAGCGCCAGGTTCTGCTTGCATATAAACTGTTCCAACCATGGGGGATGTTACGGCGCCTGGGTGATTTGCAGGATCATCAACTACAGTATCAGAAGTTTGATTAGACACTGAAACAGATGTACCTTCTTGTACAGGGGCGGCTAAAGTGGGATTACTAATAGTAGGTGCTGCTGCTACTATTTGACCGCCTCTTGCTACTCTTACCGTCAAGCTATCATCTTGACCAAATTCACGGTTAACTTCGACTTCGTTTAGATCATGTTCTCTCAGTAGAACTGCTAATGCCTCAATAAACTGGACGTCTTTGTCTCTATTATTTTTTGTCATCTTGCCCTCATATGCGATTTATTACTATTGCAGCCATTTGCGTCTTTATAAAGCAAGGTTGCTGTTCTGAAAAGAACTTGCAGTAAAACTTAATTAAATTTTCCAATAATTTACCCTATTTTGGGAACTTTATTAATTTAAAGGGCTGGATTGATACTTAGTTACCTATAAATCTATTGTTAGTAACTAATTTTTGAATTTTCAGGATATATAATGAACCTCGCTACCTGGTTAGAAAGAACAGCTTTAAAGCACCCAAATCGAAAAGCTCTATTTTTGGGTTCTGAATGCATTGGAACATATAAAGACTTCTGGTTGGCTGTTTGTGCGTTAAGATTTCATTTGGAAAAAGAGGGAGTAAAACTTGGTGATAGAGTAGCGGTATATATGCACAATTGTCCCGAATTTTTGGTTGCATTCTATGCGGTCTGGTCAATGGGCGCAGTTATCGTACCTATCAACTCAAAGCTTCACATGCGAGAAGTTGGTTGGATTTTAGAGAACTCCCAGTGTTCATATGTTTTAAGTGATAGTATTCTCGCATCTCAAATAGATCTGCCTGACGTCACCGTATTCAATCCGAAATGGGATCGCTTATCCGCAAAAGCTCAGTCCTCGCCTGTATCTTGCTCTTTTAATGACCTAGCTTGGTTGTTTTATACTTCTGGTACAACCGGTAAGCCAAAAGGTGTTATGATAACACACGGTATGATCAAGACTATGGCGTTATCATACTTCGCTGATGTTGATCAAATTTACCCCTCAGACACAACTCTTTATGCTGCTCCTATGTCTCACGGAGCGGGATTATATAGTATTATGCATGTATTAGCGGGTGCGCGACATGCCATTCCTATAAGTGGTGGTTTTGATGAAGAAGAGATCTTTAATCTGGCTGAAAAATTAAAAAACGTACATATGTTTGCAGCTCCAACTATGGTGAAGCGGTTAACAAGTTTTTCTAAAAAAAATAACAAAGACGGCAGTGGAATTCGCACGGTAGTATATGCTGGGGGTCCAATGTACGTATCGGATATAATTGAAGCAGTTGATAAGTTTGGACCATTATTTGTACAAGTTTATGGGCAAGGTGAATGCCCGATGGGTATAACAGTTCTTCCAAGATCTGAGGTGGCAGATAGAAAATCTAAAAAATGGAAAGAGCGGTTGCAGTCTGTTGGCTACGCTCAATCTGCCGTTGAAGTCAAAATAGGAAATAAGACTGGCGGCGAGAATAAAACTGGGGAAATTGGAGAAATTATGGTTCGAGGTGATCTCGTCATGCCAGGCTATTGGAGTAATAAAGATGCTACTTCAAAAACTATTATCGATGGGTGGCTCATGACTGGAGATATGGGGGCAATGGATGCAGATGGTTATGTAACTATGCACGACCGGTCAAAAGATATGATTATTTCTGGAGGATCAAATATATATCCAAGGGAAGTCGAAGAAGTCTTACTTATCCATCCATCTGTAAGCGAAGTTTCAGTAGTTGGTCGAGAAAGTATTGAGTGGGGTGAGGAAGTCGTTGCCTTTATTGTGATGGAAAAAGGGTATAAATTTGTAACAGAAACTCTTGATCAACACTGTCTCAAACACATTGCTCGTTTTAAGAGGCCAAAAGATTATGTTCAGGTAAGTGAATTGCCAAAAAATAATTATGGAAAGGTCCTAAAAACTGTTTTACGAGAAACCCTTAAGCAAAAGACCCAAGAGTGACCAGATAATCTTAGCCTTCGATTTTTTATAAAATCAGTTAAGCGTCGTTCATTCTATTTACAATAAGATCGTCTACAACAGCAGGTTCTGCCAATGTAGATGTGTCTCCTAGGGAACCGTAGTCGTTTTCAGCAATTTTCCTTAATATGCGCCTCATAATTTTGCCGGATCTCGTTTTTGGTAAGCCAGGGGCCCATTGAATGAGATCGGGAGAGGCAATTGGCCCAATCTCCGTTCGCACCCAATTCCTCAGTTCTAATCGAAGTTCTTCGGTTGGTGTCTCTCCAGACATTAGTGTCACGTAACAGTAAATACCTTGTCCCTTAATATCATGTGGGAAACCAACCACGGCGGCTTCCGAAACTTTAGGGTGAGCCACGAGCGCACTCTCAACTTCTGCAGTTCCCATTCTATGGCCTGACACATTTATTACATCATCTACCCTGCCTGTAATCCAATAATATCCGTCACTATCGCGACGGCAGCCATCTCCAGTGAAATAGTACCCTTTAAAATCACTGAAATAGGTTTTAACAAAACGGTCATGATCCCCATACACAGTGCGCATTTGTCCTGGCCAGCTATCCTTGATGCACAAAACACCCTCTGCTTCGGTATGATCTATTTCATGGCCAGTCTGTGGATCCAAAATAGCTGGTTTAATTCCAAAAAAGGGATTTGTTGCTGATCCTGGTTTTGTATCGGTGGCGCCAGGAATTGGCGTTAAAAGATGCCCCCCAGTCTCAGTTTGCCACCATGTGTCAACAATTGGGCAGTTTCCTTTGCCAACAACCTCATTATACCAATTCCAAGCCTCAGGGTTAATAGGCTCACCTACTGTTCCAAGCACCTTTAGAGACGATAAATTGCATTTTTCAACGTATTCATTACCTTGTCCCATAAGAGCACGAATGGCAGTTGGTGCTGTATAAAATTGGTTTACATTGTGTTTTTCGCAAACTTGCCAAAACCTTGATGCATCAGGGTAGGTTGGAATTCCCTCAAACATTAAGGTTGTTGCTCCGTTTGCCAGTGGGCCATAGACGATATAGCTATGGCCAGTTACCCATCCAACATCTGCAGTACACCAGTAAATATCGCCCGGGTGATAATCGAAAACATATTCGTGTGTCATTGACGCCCAGACTAAATAGCCGCCTGAACAATGTTGAACACCTTTAGGTGCGCCGGTTGACCCTGAAGTATAAAGTATAAATAGTGGGTCTTCTGCATTCATTGCAGTTGGTTTACATGTCTCAGATGCATCCTTCATTGCAGAGTTATAAGAGATGTCGCGACCCTCTTTCATGACGACATTACCTCCAGTTCTTTCAACCACAAGAGTTTGCACGTCACCACATATCTCTAATGCCTTATCTACATTTGCCTTCAATGGTGTATTTTTTCCACCTCTTGGTGCTTCATCGGCTGTTACTACTAGTGAGGCTTTACAGCCTTCTACTCTGGCGGCTAGTGCTTCAGGTGAAAATCCTGCAAACACAATTGAGTGAATTGCGCCAATCCTGGCACATGCGAGCATCGCATATGCGGCTTCAGGTATCATTGGCATGTAAAGTACGACGCGGTCACCCTTAGATAACCCTAAATTCTTATAAACATTCGCAAGCTTGCTCACTTGTTGATGCAGTTCATTGTAAGTTACATGCTTACTTTCAGAAGGGTTGTCGCCTTCCCATATAATAGCTGTTTTGTTGCCACGACTTTCAAGATGACGGTCGATACAATTCGCCGACACATTTAGTTCACCATCTTCAAACCATTTTATTGAAACATTTGGATGCTCGTATGATACATTCTTGATTTTAGTGAAGGGTTTAATCCAGTCTACTCGCAAACCATGCTTTGACCAAAATGCATCTGGATCATTTATTGATTCAGAATACATTTCTTCATATTTTTGTTTGTCAATAATTGCGTTGGCTGTAAATTCTTCACTTGGAGGAAAAATATTATTAGACATGTGATCTCCCATCGATAATGAAATCGCTATTCAGTTTTATCTGCTTACTTTATGGCTCGAGCAATTTTATAAAGTTAAATTGCAAGCTCGCAACTCTAAATATCTAAAACTTCTTTGGCTGTTTCGTCAAATACTTCTGACTTTTCAAAGACTATAGCAAACCTTCGAGATTATACCCGCTCTCCAGGGTTGTTTTTAGAATCTCTTCTTTGGGCATTTTTCCTATCTGACCTAATGCCCAAATAGCTGCAGACCTGGTTCCACTGGTGCAGTAGGCCAAAACTGGGCTTTTACTTTCTTCTATAAAAGCCATCTGTTTTTCAATATTTTCAGCGTACATATTTTCGAACGTAAGAGGGTGATACTCAAATAAAAGACCAATTTCCGCTGCAACTTTTTCGATTACATTTGATTGGAAGTTCGGTGGAACTTCGAAGTCAGGGCGATTGCAAATAATTTTTTCAAAGCCTTTTTCCGAAAGGAGCTCTATATCTGTAACTGAGATTTGAGGTGAGACATTGTATAGTCCGGATATATTGATGATTTGCATGATTTTACTCTGAATATTTCATATTGAAGATATCTTGTTTGGAAAAAGGGTTTTTATATTTGGTGCTAACCACATCCCGAAGATCATTGCTAAGACAAATAGTGCGCCTTGGCTTTTTCCAAAACTTATAGAAGCTATGGCAGGTCCGGGACATAAGCCAGCTAGGCCCCAACCCATACCAAAAAGAACTGATCCTACAATGAGATCCCGATTAATATCAGAGCTTGGTGGAGCAGGGAATTTATTTCCAAAAATCGGTTTTCGTCCTTGTGAATATTTCCAGGCTAAAAACATCGGAACTATCGCACCACCCATTACAAACGCAAGGGTAGGGTCCCAATCTCCAAACACATCCAGCCACCCTTGTACTTTTGAAGTATCCGTCATACCCGAAAATAACAGCCCAATTCCAAAAAGAGACCCCGAGATAAAAGCAGTAAAAGCTCTCATTAGATTATACCCCAAGCATGACGAAACACTAAAACTGTAATAATTCCTGCTATGATATAAAAAATTGTAGAGGAAATGCCTCTCAAAGATAACCTGGAAATGCCACAGACCCCATGGCCAGATGTGCATCCGTTTGCGAGGCGAGTTCCAATACCAACCATTAAACCAGCCAAGATTAAAACAATAGCGTTCGTTGTCGCATTGGTTTTGGCTGGAATGTCTAAAACCATAATGCAAACCATCGGTGCAACTACCAAGCCGGCTAAAAATACAATTCTATCCCGAGCTGTTGACCATCCTGATTTATCAACCAAACCTCCAATGATGCCACTTGCTCCCATAACTTTGCCGTTTGTTAATAAATAAAAACTGGCTGCTAGCCCAATTGCGAAGCCTCCGGTGAGACCCATTATCCAATCTGTTTGCATTTTTTCCTAGGTATCCAATAAGCTCATAGCTTGTTGACAGGGACTTTGATGTAGGTGTTTCCCTGATCATCTGGATCGGGCATATTCCCTGCTCTCATATTCACTTGTAGAGATGGAATGATTAACTTTGGCATATTCAATTTCTTATCGCGCTCGTCTCGCATCTTTACAAAATCTTCTTTGGATTTTCCTACTTTAATGTGAATATTTTTTTCTTTTTGGTCTCGGACGGTTGTCTCCCAGGCAAACTCATCTCTTTCTGGGGACTTGTAGTCATGACCGACAAATATCCGAGTCTCATCTGGTAGACTTAAAATCTTTTGTATCGAATGGAACATTGTTGTGGATGAACCGCCAGGGAAATCACATCTCGCAGTTCCAAAGTCAGGCATAAATAATGTGTCACCAACAAAAGCTGCATCACCGATTATATATGTGAGACATGCTGGTGTATGTCCCGGTGTGTGAATGACATCACCGCGCATCTGGCCTATGTGAAAACTATCACCATCTTTAAAAAGTTGATCAAACTGCGAGCCATCTCGTTGAAATTCAGTGCCTTCGTTAAATATTTTTCCAAAAGTATCTTGAACTAATTTGATATTCTCTCCAATGGCAATTTTGCCACCTATTTTTTCTTGTAGATAGGGTGCTGCAGATAAATGATCAGCGTGTACGTGCGACTCTAACAACCATTCAACCGTTAAGCCTTTTTCATTTACAAAAGTTATAATTTCATCAGCAAATGCTGTATTTGTTCTGCCTGATGAAAAATCAAAGTCTAAAACACTGTCGATAATAGCACATGAGTTTCCATTAGGGTCTGAAACAACGTATGATATGGTGTTTGACGATGAATCAAAAAATGAATTGACGACTGGTTTCATAGCAACCTCCGGTTATAAAAAATATACATAAAAATCGAAAAGTAAATCAAGTGGAACCTAAAGGGTTTTTCAGAGCATTATTCCAAGAATAACAAGCATGAGACCAATAGCAGATAAAAAAAGTGCGGCCATGTTTAGAGGAACTACTTTTTGTAGACTAGTACGTAATTCTTCATCTGAATTCGCAAGCTTTTTTGCTTTAATTACGGTTTTGATACACCAAAGGAGACCAATAAGGCCAAGTATGGATAAAATTGAACCAATCCAAATAAGTATTTCCATTACTGGCTCCGTTTTGGCCTTGAGTTAAGCTAGTTTATTCAATATCGCAAGTTTCCTAACAATATAAAAAATTGTTAAGAAGCGGTGGACGGTTTTTAGTAGGAGAAGACGATGGTTGAGACAGTACAAGACAGTTACAGAGTTACTGCTGAAGAATTAAGGCAATTCGTAGAAAGATTTGAACGTTTAGAAATTGAAAAAAAGGACATTTCTGATCAACAAAAAGAAGTTATGGCGGAGGCAAAGACACGCGGATACGATACAAGAATAATGCGAAAAATTGTATCTTTAAGAAAACGTGATTTAGAAGATCTTGCAGAAGAAGAGGCTATTTTGAGTATGTACAAAACAGCGCTTGGTATGACTTAGGTTTTGGTTATTATTAGACCATATCCATGTTTTTCTCATGAAAGTTTGGTTCGAGTAGGCGCATCTTGATAGAGAGTAAAATACAAACAAATAGAATTTTATTTCTGAAAAATATAGATTTTTGGTCCATTAATTCTGTCTTAATCGCAGCATTGGTTATTGCTCCTATACTATCTGTTTTCATTATTGCACTAACTCCAACAGAAAACATTTGGCCGCATTTGTTATCAACCACTTTACCGAGATATACTTCTAATACTCTCTTGCTGATGTTTTTTGTGGGGATATTTTCGGGTGTAATTGGTACTTTTACTGCTTGGTTAACTGCGCGTTACCGTTTTTTTGGATCTAACTGGTTACAATGGGCCTTATTTCTTCCTCTTGCACTACCTGCCTATGTAGCTTCCTACGCCTTGGTGGATTTGTTAGAATATGCTGGTCCCATCCAATCCTTATTACGAAGTATATTTAATTGGCAAACATCCCAAGATTACTGGTTCCCCGAGGTTCGTAGTTTGAGTTCGGCAATATTTGTTTTGTCGCTTGCTTTGTACCCTTATGTTTATTTAATGGCACGTTCAGCATTTTTGGAACAATCCGACTCCACTGAAGAAGTTGCAAAGTCATTAGGCATTTCAATTTTTGGACGGTTTTTCAGATTAGGCTTGCCGTTGGCACGTCCTGCTATTTTTGCGGGTATTGCTCTCGTAATGATGGAGACAGCTAGTGATTTTGGCGCTGTTGATTTTTTTGCCGTGCAAACGCTAACAACTGGAATATTCAGTGTTTGGTTGGAAAGTAACAATGCAGGGGGCGCTGCCCAAATCGCTTCAACTGTTTTAATTCTAATTGTTATTTTGGTTTCATTAGAAAAATTTAACCAACGAAAACTACGCTTTTACAATCTGTCTTATCGTAACAAAAATATAGAAAAGACTGATCTAAATCGTACTAATAGTTTGATTGCTTTTAGTATTTGTTTTCTACCAATTTTCTTTGGGTTTATCGTACCCTTCCTAGTTCTGTTAAATTTAGGGTATGGAAATTTGGATCTTTGGATTAATGCTGGCTTAATTTCTGCTATAAAAAATACTTTAATAGTGTCCGGGCTAGCTGCTTTGGTCACAGTCATGCTGGCATTATTGATGGTGTATGGTATCCGGCTCTCTGGGAAAAAATTACCTCTTTTGATCTTACCTGTAACAACCATAGGATACGCAGCACCAGGAGCAGTTCTTGGAATTGGTATTCTAGTTCCTCTAGCTTTTTTCGATAATTGGCTGGCGGATCGAATATTTGACTTAACGCGATATGATCCTGGGTTAATTTTTACAGGAACAGCTTTTGCAATAATTCTAGCTTATTGTGTTCGTTTTTTCTCTATTGCACAGCAAACATTAGATGGAGCGCTTGGAAGAGTTTCTCCAAGTTTACCAAATGCAGCCAGGTCATTGGGGAGGAATAAACTTCAAGTTTTGTGGGAAATTTATCGGCCGTTAATAAGTACTTCGATGGCTACCGCATTATTACTTGTATTTGTGGATTGCGTAAAAGAATTGCCTGCAACTATGCTATTGCGGCCATTCAATTTTGAAACACTCGCAACGCGAGTGCACGTACAGGCAAGTTTAGAGGATTTGCCAAATGCTGCTCCCGGTGCGATTTTAATTGTTTTGATAGGTCTTTGTGCTGTTTTCTTTTTGGCGAGAGTGAATAGGCAAATTTCTAACTAAATTGATTTTGTCTCTTGCAAGATTGAAAGTGTTTATTTAATGACCAACCCAGCGCCCCTATAGCTCAGCTGGTAGAGCAACTGATTTGTAATCAGTAGGTCCGCGGTTCGAGTCCGTGTGGGGGCACCA
>ERZ802830.134-NODE-134-length-72328-cov-12.7612_pt1 | contig 72328 bp, 61 predicted proteins | sample MGYA00345654_ERZ802830 | MGnify/ENA primary metagenome ERZ802830 (study PRJEB30503, sample SAMEA104212375) | marine metagenome | biome: Westerlies Biome; feature: [SRF] surface water layer (ENVO:00010504) within the epipelagic zone...; material: water...
CATCAAAACCAAACGGAATCCTTGTCACCACTGAACGAATTGTGCGTATGGTTCGTACGAACAGTATTGCTTGCGGTGCGTCAGCCAGTTCGGCTTACGCACAACAGCTGAAACCAATGCCAGAACCGGATGCTTGCGGAGGAATCGACTATGACACGCGATGAATTGTTCACTCTTTGCGACCACTATGTTCATGATGAATCCGAGACTATAGGCGCAGACAACGCCGATCGCTGTTGTCCCGATCCAACAACAACGATCATTCACTGCTTTCGTGAAGCAGAGATTTCTGCAGCTGAAATGCAATCTCTCTTGGCTTATGTCTGCCAAAATCAAAATGATGATCTAGACTGGTCTGATGCAGATCAATTCTGTGACGGTTCTGACGGTGTAGGCCGTCTTGGAAACCCTGGCAATACGATCTCTTGGGCTACCGCCGAAAACAGCAACGATTCGATTGCCAACCGTCGGCCTCGATAAAAATTGGAGTTGTCTACTGAGTATGTGACTGGCGGGTTCGTTTCCCGGATCGCAATTCTGTCTCAACACACCAGTTTCGTCTAGTCAACAACCTGTAATTTGACATGGTGTCGACAACTAAGCCTTTGGAAGCAACCAGTCTGGTAACTTCCTAATTCTTCCATCCGGATCGACGCAAACAACCAACGTTTCCCCGGTTGCGATTATTCTTTTGCCTCGTATGAGTTCGTATGTGTGGCGAATACTGGCAGCAGAGATTTTCCCGACATGCGTCCGCAAGATCAGTAAGTCATCGTATTCGGCAGCTGCCTGGTATCGACAAGATGCCTCAGCAACCACCATAAAGAGGCCCGCGTCCTCGAATGCTTTATACGTGTAGCCTTGTGCACGGAGCATTTCGGTGCGACCCATCTCGAAATAGGTGAGGTAATTCCCATGATGGACTCGCCTTTGACCATCAGTTTCCTGGTAGCGCACACGGATTTCGATTTCATGCGAGTGGCCAGAATCCGGTGCATGGTGGATCACAGAAACAAACCTCTGGTGAGAAGTACAGGAACATTGATGGAGTAATCATGCTAAATCTGTATAACTTGACAAGAGCATGCGGGCATTTGTTGACCGGCTCTGATCAAAAAGCCTATCCTCTAGGGCTCCGCAGCACGCACGGAAATATGACATGACAAGTTTTAGTGACGCAGGTGAAGGTGCAACAGTCGGCTTTGCGACTGCACGTGGAAGAAATTGGCCGACCTTGCGGCAATTCACTGTCTTTTTAGAAAATCGCGTTGGACAACTCGCTGAACTTGTACGACGGTTTGCGGGCACAAGAATACGCATCGTAGCGTTATCAATCAGTGATGCCGGTGAATGCGCTTTCGTTCGCTTCCTCTTAAGTCACCCGGAACAAGGCCGAGAAATCCTCGAACGAGCAGGACTTGCCATAATTGAAAGCGATTTAATCGGTGTCGAGTTGCCTGAGGACTCTCAGCCCCTTGTTCAAATTTGTACAGCTCTTCTTCAGGCAGAAATCAATATCATTCAGGCATATCCAGTCCTCATGAGACCACGGGGCCGTCCTGTTGTTGCGCTCATGGTAGACAACACAGAGATGGGGCTGGAGACACTCGCAGCCAAAGGATTTTCAATAATCACCGAAGGTGATCTTGATGACGATGAGACATGAACTTGTCACTAGTAACTATAAGTGGAAGAGAAATTAACTCTCTCCCTCATCGAGAAACATACCGTCTGGTAAACCCTGTACTTTCCGAACAACTACGCGCTGAATTGATTCCCACGCGACTGCTTCAAGAGTGATGGATCCATCTGGCTCTTGACGTGCAAACAAAGCGTGGGTCCCTTGAGACCACTCACGCTCAAAGAATTGTGGCAGAATTGGTCGAGAACTTCCTGCGATGTGCAACTCAACTTCTCCACCATGCTCAAGCTCCTGCCAAAGCCTGGCAATAAGCCGGGCAGTCGGACTCTCAATGCTCCCTGTTGGCAAAAGATGGCTGTTCGAATGATCTTCAACAGGGGGACCGAGAAGATCTGCTGAAGAACCATGCGAACCTGAGACTTCATTCACAATTGCTGAACCTGGTGTACTATCATGACCCGGGGATTGAGAATGTGGAGCGACAACCTTCACTCCACATTTCGAACAGGCCCCGCTTTTCCCTGCAAACTTACCCGGAACTGTGATACGGGAGCTGCAACTCGGACACTGGAATGTAATAGTGGAAGATTCGACCATTTGAAATTACCATGTCGACCATTGATGGATTACGTACACACTGAGACAAATGCACGACCTTTCTACTTTACCCCTCTTTTTGTGCCATAAAAATAAAATTATTGATATTTTTAAATACAATTTGAAAAGCAACCTCGAACAATAGCATGGTCTCCACCAACACGTTCTTCTTAACCTTCTTACCATAGGCCCCTTCATGGCAATTTCAGTTGTTTGCCCCACATGCCAAGCGCGATTCAACGTCAGTGATAAGTTCGCTGGCCAGACCGGCCCTTGTCCGAAATGTAAGAGCCCAATCAAAATCCCAAAGGCTGCTGGTGACGTTACTATCCATGACCCGACGACGCCCGCAGCCTCACCGCAGGCAGGGCACATGCCAACATCGCCAATTGTTTTTGAAGAAGAGTCATTTTCTCGTATTACTTTAACTCTACTTTTTGCCGCGAGCATACTGTTAATGCTCGCAGCGTATACTTCCGGAAAACTTTTTGAGGTGAAATCTGGCCAAATAGAAATCCCTATACTTCTCCAGGCTGTAACAGCGATATTTGTTGCAATACCGTGCGCAAAAGTCGGGTACACCGTAATGCGGGATAAAGAACTTGAACCGTATCGGGGCCGACAGCTTGCTGTACGAGTTTTGGTCTGCAGCGTTATCTATGCCTCGTTGTGGTTCGTGCGAGGAATGATTGGTATTGAGAACCCCGAGATATGGCAATGGCTTTTCTTGGCGCCAGTATTTTTATTTGCTGGCGGCTTCACTGCAGTCGTAAGTTTTGACCTCGACTGGGGCGTTGCAGTGAGCCACTATACGCTCTATGTAGCCCTGATAGCTTTGGTACGATATTTAGCAGGATTACAGCCTCCCTTATAACGAATGAGTGGACAAGGTAAGGCAAGAGGAGACCAATTAGATTGAATACTTATGCCCTTTGCTGAATTATCCGAACTGAAAATGATTCATGATGGTAGCGGCGTTCGGATACCCCCGGACAAAACGGTTCCTCTGACTCCTCGAGTTCGTAGATTATTAGACAGTTCACCACTTCGACGGCTCGCATCGGTACGTCAACTAGGTCTCGTTTCACTTGTCTATCCTGGTGCAGTCCATTCAAGGCTTGAGCATTCTCTTGGCGTTTACCAACTTGCACTCGCGTTTTTAGCCAGCCTGCATGGTGACAAACGTTTTCGTGAGACTATTTCGGAGCAAGATGCAGCAGCCTTTCTGGTAGCTGCAATTCTTCACGATATAGGACATTGGCCGTACTGCCACCCTATTGAAGACATGGACTTGCCGGATATGCCCCGGCATGAAGAACGTACATCACAACTCATTTCAACAGATGAAATCACGAAACTCCTTTCCTCCGATTGGGGACTACAGCCAGAACGAATCGCTCAACTTATTCTCGGCACAGCCAGCGACCCTTCCGGAAAGATTATTCACTCACTCCTTTCCGGGCCAATTGATGTCGACAAAATGGATTATCTCATGCGGGACAGCCTGCACGCCGGCGTGCCATACGGCCGGCATTTCGACCAAGATCGCCTCCTCGCCAGCCTCTGCCTTAATGCCAACGGAGAATCACTCGCAATCACTGAAAAAGGCAGAACTGCTGCAGAACTTATGGTGTTTGCTCGCTATGTCATGTTCAGTGAAGTTTATTGGCATCATGCTGTCCGATCAGCAACAGCAATGCTGCAACGAACTGTTTGGCTAAGTCGTAAACGACTCGACACCGATCTGTTGGTGCAATCCACAGAGGACACCTTCATAAAACGTATCAGCGACGCAGCTAAAAACTCTGACGCCCAATCCATTTTAGAGGGGCTCTTTGGTCCCCGACGAAAACTTTTTAAACGAATCGCTGCTTTTGATGCAAAAACACACCCAGTGCTGCACAACACACTGGCTGGTCTTTCATACAAAAATCTTGTTCACGTATCCAATGGTTTTGTACAACGTTTAGCAAAAAAAACCGGTACTATCATTAAGCCAAATGACATACTCATCGATGCTCCACCAAGAGAGAGAGAGATTGAATTTAATCTCCAAGTCTGTTGTAGGGGCCAGCTCAATGAAAGTGAACTTCATTGGCGATCACTGGTAGAGATGTCACCTGTTACTCAGTCCCTTGCGCAGCTGCAATTCGATCACCTTGTAAAGCAGGTTCGAATATTTGGATCAGATGAGGCGGTATCGGCTATCCAATATGCAACTGGCCTCGAAGATATTCTCCTCGAGGCCAGCAACGATGTTTGTAGCTAGAAGCAGAAAGCTTTAGGGAAGCTTGCCTTCTTTAAGCAGGTCTCCGTAGGTCTCACCCGAAGGACTTTTTTCAGACTCAACGGCTGCTAATGCTTGACGAATCTTTTCTGGATTTTTTGCATCCTTTTTCCGGTCAAGCAATTTATCAAGGAGTTCACCGTAGGCATTTTTATCCTTCTTGCTTTTCCCTTCATGACAAATGTTGCATTTTGCCTTTGCAACTGCGCTTGCATCAAGGTTTCCCTTGTTTACATACACTTCCTTAAACTCATCATAGAACTGTTTCACAGCAAAAGCAGGGCTCGCAGAGACTAGAAAGGCTCCAACAAAAGTCGCCACTATCAATCCGCCTAACAATCGAACTTTTCTCATATTTTGTTTTCTCCTTAGGAACCACGAGATGAACACAAAAAGCTCTCGTCCATCTCAACCGACAGTCTCGAGCACCTGTTACCGCGTTTATTTCTTGAGTTTATACTTTTCGCACACGCCCAAATCATTGCGCAACGTCTACATAATGGCCTTGAGACTACGATATTACAAGAAAAAAGTGCCGTTCTCCTTGTTATGTCGCCTGGGTAGTTTATTTCATTAAAAGACATGCCCCTAATTCGTGGGCAAAAAACCCTGAATTCCTGAAAATCCTTGGTATTCCATTGCCTGTCCCGCTGAAGAATAGTCGATTTCGATTAGGTCACCGGCACCGTCAATTTTTCGGAAAATCCTTCCGCCCTCATACTTACCTCGGTGGTCGCTCCAAAGAATCGCTCTTTGATAGGCTTCGGGCTCAGCCACACCAACCTGTTCGATAAGGACAGATGACTCGGGAATTATAAATCGACAATGTTCAGTTATCACCCTCATCTGTGGGACGTCATCCTGACCTGGTGCATCTGCCAGACGAGCGAATCCTTTGTTGCACGTAAACGTTGCATCACGGAGCTGAAGTTGCATGTCAACAGACTCAACAGAATTCACTGAACTGCCGTCCACAGTAAGGAATCTTTTTTTGGTTGTCACGGCACCACCATCCCAGGAGAGTGACAATACTGTCGCTTCCTCACAATTGAAACATGTGAGATCTCCATTAACTGCACAATTCTCCATCTCAATAAGGCCCTTGCTTACCTCCTCTACTCTTCGATCTGATAGTTTTTGTAATGATAATGGTTGCCCCTCAGCTGCATTTTCGTCTAAGGGCTCTTCTGGTTCAGAAAATGAAATTACTCGTGCGAGAAAAAAACTATTTTCTACGACATCTGCTTCCTCTTCAGTAGAAGCAGCGGCAGTTACTACCTCTGTATTTTTACAGGTAAGCTTTCCTCCATTTGTCAGTTCAAAAACCGACAAATTTCTAACTCCTGCCCCCTCATTTCTGGAACGAATACGAACATCGAGATCGCTGAGTGTCAGGTGGCCGCCATCAATGAAGAATGCCGTCTTCTCTGATTCGAACAAAGGGTCGAGAGTAGGAGTGATGCACAAGACAGGTCGCTTTCCTGCCACACCACGTATCGTTATTTTCACGTCATTACCCAGACGAGTTGGGGAAATCTCATATTCTGAATTTTCTGAGATTTCTATTACTCCTCCACCAGATAGGTGTGCCAACGCTGCTGCAATAGTACCAAACTCATCTGGCTGCGACGGCTGCGAAACGACGTGAACCACCGACGTATCATCGAGCATTTGTCGCTGTGGCTTTACAACCTGTGGCACATCTGGATTGGACTTTTTCTGGGGTGCATTCATAGCCGTCCAGACCACAAAACCAATGAGACTGAGGCCAGCAATAACCCAAGGCCAAAAAAACACCTTGGCTTTATCTGCAGTAGCCAAATCGATGTCAATTGCGGGACGAGACGCTGTGACATCAAAACCCTCTTCCTCTGCGATTGATAACAATTCAAATTCGAGAGCCGCTGGATGCTGAAAGCGATCCTGTGGACGCTTTGACATTAACTTATGAACTACCGATATGAGCCTCCGTGGCACCTCGGCCCTCATATCTGAAATCTCAGGAGGCCTTTCCTGCTGATGCTGAAGCAGTTTCTGCACCATAGTCCCCTCAGCAAATGGTGCTCTGCCAACCAGCATGAAAAACATTGTGCATCCCAGCGAATAGAGATCACTGCGAATATCGGCTGAACGTGCATCACGCGCCTGTTCTGGGGAAATATAGTCAAATGTGCCAAGGGTTATCCCGCTGACCGTGAGATCCTGCTCCCCAGCAATGTGCTGCAAGCGAGCCAATCCCATATCGACCAATTTCGCACGGCCTTCCGGGGTCAGAAGAATATTTGATGGCTTGATATCACGATGTGTTACATCACGGTGACAGGCATGATCCAACGCCGCTGCAATTTGCATCGAAATATCGACAACAGCAGCAACCGTTAAAGGACCTCGTTGCCGAACCAAATCCCGCAGATTTGTACCTTCGATATATTCGAAGACAATGAAATGCCATCCATTACTTGACCCAACAGCATGAACAAGACCTATATTCTCATGATTCAGTCGTGCTGCAGATTGTGCTTCATTCCGGAAACGCCTGAGCATTTCCTCATCAGCTGATCGATGCCCCGCCAAGACCTTAACCGCAACGGTCCGATCAAGCGTTGTATCAAGTGCTTTAAAGACGGCCCCCATGCCGCCACCACCGACAAATTTGTCGAGGCGATAGTCTCCAAGTTGTCTGCCCTCGAGAAGTTTCCCTAGCTCATTTACTGACTTCGGGGCATGAATCAGCGCTTCATCACCGGAAAGCACTGTTGCCTCAGCTGCTTCAGACTGATCGGCTCCTATGGGATTTCGATCGGGCTGGCGACCCTTTGAAGCAGACGTTTCTTCAGCGTTTTCCATATTTCGACGGTAGCAACGGACCTCTTGAACAGCAACGGACCTCACATATTTCTTACCACGCAATTGGTCCTGAATGGTAAAAAACTGTTTGAATCAGTCGATAATCATGATTTTTGGCTCAAAAAAGTACTCGGTGAGATTTCAGAAGCAAAGACGACAGCAAGCAATTATGATCTACGAATCAGCTTTTCTGTTTTACTATTCAATTTCTAGTCTGTTACAGGAGTATTTTGATGGATACCGAGTCACCTAGTGTTTCCCGAATTGCAACATGGTGTCTCGTCCTTGGCGGGATTCTTGCAGCCCTTGGCACCCTTTCCCTAATGACACCATGGGTAGCAGCAAAAGTAGTTGCTGTTTTTTGTGGTATCAGCTTGCTCGTAGCAGGAGTTTCACAAGTAGCAATGGCGCTTGGCACCTATACATGGAGAGGTTTCTGGGTAACACTCGTATGCGGTGGCCTTTCGACAATGGCTGGCGTTGGAATGCTGGTACTACCAGAGGCAGGTGTTGAGGCTCTTGTTCTGTTTCTTGGTTTTTTACTGGCGTTCGAAGCAGTAGCAAAGCTAGCAGCCGCATTTACCGTCCGAGAAGGATTCCCTTGGGGATGGCTTCTCATCGATGGAATCATTACCGGTATCCTAAGTGTGATTCTCTTAACGAGTAGCCCTCTAGAAGCAGGCATGCTGCTTGGAATTTTTATTGGCATCAATTTCCTCTCAAGCGCTGTGGCATTTATTGCAGCGGGCCTTCATCTTCGTAAAATTGATACGGTGCAGTAGCGTAGTTTCTCAATACAACACTTGGTTCGACCACCAAACTATACACAGTGTAGATTGAGAAAAATTTCTACCGAGTAGGCGCGTCTTCGCTCATGCATAAATTCCCCCCACCGAAAAGCAAGGGTTTTCACTTTTCTATAAGGCGTATTATTCTCCATGCGTTGACATTGGCTTTGATACCGGAAGCCTCTTTTGGACTCGCGCAATCGACACCCAATTATGATGAGTCCGCGATAAGACGATACAGCCTGCCTGACCTTCTCCTGGTCCCCAATGAAAAGCCAGTTCTTTCCTCTCTCGACTGGGAAGAAACTGCGCGTCCATTTCAATTTGAATTGCTTGAAAAATTTATTTATGGGCGTCAGTTACCACCTGTTGAGGTCTCAGTTCTTGGCAAAGAGAGACGGGTCGACAAAAAATATGGAGAGATTCCTGCTGTGCGAATTCAAGCGACTCTGCAGATGGGTACAACCGAAAATTCACCCACAACCGACGTGCTTTTATATGTTCCAAAATCAAAGAAAAAAGTGCCTGTTTTTTTAAAACTTAACTTTCTCGGCAACCAGGCAGAAGTTACCGACGAAGATATTGAAATAACTGAGAACTGGGTCATTTCGAAAGAGGGAAACAATCGTGCGACAGAGGCGTCTCGGGGCACAAAAAGTCGACGATTTCCTGTTTCATCAATGCTGACTCGTGGCTATGGACTAGCGACTGCCCACTGTGGCGATTTCTTCCCTGATCACAAAGATGGTCGTGCCACCAGCATTCTGGGGTCTCTCGGCAAACCAACTGGTGAACATGTTCCTGATGATGAACCCGGAGCGATTGGGGCATGGGCTTGGGGCCTCTCCCGGATTCTTGACTGGCTTCTTACTCTGCCTGAGGTGGATCCAAATAGAGTCATTGTCCTTGGCCACTCTCGACTTGGAAAGGCGGCACTTTGGGCTGGAGCTTGTGACCAACGTTTTGCCATGGTTATTTCAAATGATTCCGGCTGTGGTGGAGCGGCGCTCTCGCGACGAAATTATGGTGAATCAATTGAAGTAATAACAAAAAGATTCCCGCACTGGTTCTGTCCAAGGCTAGCTACATTTGCAGATCATGAACGTGAACTCCCATGTGACCAGCATGCACTTCTTGCAATGACTGCTCCAAGACCACTTTATGTGGCAAGCGCTCAAAATGATCGTTGGGCAGATCCAAAAGGAGAGTTTCTTGCAGCTGTTGCCGCAGACCCTGTCTGGAAGCTCTACAACCTTCAGGGACTCGGCACTCAAGCAATGCCACCTGAGAACACCTCAATTGGAAAGATGATCGGTTACCACATTCGTAATGGAGATCATGACCTCCTGCAGTATGACTGGAATCAGTTCGCAGACTTTGCAGATAGAAAACTTCAAAAGGGGACGTTATCACAACCAAATAAATACACGCCGCTAGATTCAAAAAACAAACAAACTTTGTCTGACTTTCATCCTGATCAGCGTTCCTTACCCATGAATCCACCTGAAGACGCAATTATCCTTCTTGGGATGGATAGTAAACCAAAATTTACGGCAATGAATGGTGAACCAATTAACTGGGCCGAAGAAGATGGTGTTCTGACCGCTACACGAAGCACTCGTCACATGAACCATATCGTTTCAACCGAGATATTTCAGGATGCAGACATACACGCTGAATTCATGACATCACCAATTGCACATGGGAATAGTGGGCTCTACATTCACGGGCACTACGAAATGCAAATTTATGACTCATTTGGCGTGAAAAAGATTACCCAGCAAGACGAGGGTAGCCTCTACCGTTTTACGAAACCCTTCATCAACGCATCTCGGCCCACGGGCGAATGGCAAGTTTACGACATACGCTTCATCGCACCGCGGAGACATACCGACGGTCGTATTCGATCCCCTGGTACTCTCAAAGCATGGCTCAATGGCAAGCTGGTACAAAATGGCGTGACCTTCACTGAACCACGCTCTCCGTACATTCCGTACAAGCATGGAGTCACAAGTCACTTAAAAACGATTGAACAGACATTGCGTGAAACAGGAAAAGGCCCTTTGTTTCTTCAGGATCATGGTAGTCCAGTAAAGTTCCGGAACATTTGGATTCAACGGCTCAATTAAGAATCGATTACCGTAGATCGTCTGGAGTTATTCCAGCAGTTTTGTCTTTCCGAAAACCATACATTGTTGGCTCAAAATCTCCGACAATATCCACATCTAAATCTTCAGAGATTTCAGCCTCAAGGCCAACTGCCCAGTAGCAGGCATTTATAATCATTCGACGGACTCCCTCTGAAACCAAATCCGTTGAAGCGCCCATCGTCGTTGTGAAAACTTTACCACGAGGTCCATCCTCGATGGAGTAAGTCTTGACCCATGCGACTGGCATCATCGGATCGTTTTTGGCAATGTTCTTTTTTCCATTCTTTTGCACGCCTTGTACTGGAGGTGACTCGGGGTTCATATTTTCAAGAACCTGACCTAAAACAAGTGGCTTGCTATCTCCTGGTAGCGGCAAACGTACACCGTAGACATCAGTTGGACCCCAGATGTCACCATCCTCAATTCCTCGAAGTATTGGATGCTCACTTGCTTCAGGAGCAAGGATACCTCGTGTACTTTCATGCTTGTGATGTCCATGATGGCTGATCCATGTCTCACCCAGAACCGACCGACCAAACCCTTGGGTCCAACCCTGCTTGTCGCCGTTATAATTAAAGCTGTAATGAGCATAGGGGCTGTCTATGGGCACCTTAAAGGCATGCGTTGCAGTTCGCATGCCAATGACTGGCCGGCCACTGCGCAAATAGTCATCGATTTCTTTCATCTGCTCGTCCGGAAGATTTCGAAAGCGAGTTGCAATCACCATTAAGTCTGCATTCCTGAGAGCCTGGAGCCCAGGAATATTCTTCTGTTCATTTGGAGCAATTTCACCCGACTCTTCATCGATTGCATACAGAACGACGCACTTAAAACCATGTCGTATTGAAAGAATTTTTCCTAATTGAGAAAGCGCCTCTTCACTACGATACTCTTCGTCTCCACTTACCAAGACGACGCTTTTTCCGTGCCCAGCACCCTCGCTCCCTGGGTATGTATTCCATGAATCATCTCCTTGAACAACAGAGCAACCAAGAACAAAAGCGCCTATGAGACAAAGATGGACAATTGAGACAGACTTGCGAATAGCCATTGCGAGAACTCCCCGGACAGTAACAAGAAAAGGACGTGAGAACTCTAAAGAATATATTGCAAGAAAGCAATCAATACCGTATCGCAAGGCCAGCATCTGAGAAAAAATTGGCTGCTTCTTCCGTCAGCCCCCAACCTACCCGGAGACCAATTTCAACATTTTCATTAATCACAAAGTGGGTGCCGGGGCTAAAAAAAGGACGACTCACGTCTTCCGCAAGACCTTGCGTAAATGTTCCAAAATACTCGGCGTGGACTTCCCAGCTATTGGTTATTGGAACACGAGCAACAACTGATGGCCCCCAACGACTGAACCATCTTTCTGCATCCTCTGCGTACGCATAGCGTAAAGCTGTATCTATTCGCCATTTTTCGGGAAATTCCCAGCCACAAACTATGGTGGCAACAGGTTCTGTTCCAAATTCCTCACCATACATAGGTGTTGTTGCCTCCATAATAAAACAACTCTGGGGAATCAGGCCATCTTGGTCCGTAGTTGCTAATTTAAAACCATAAAGAAAATTGGATTCGTAGAGCGCGCCCCCACCTATTGGAAGTTCTCCTGCCTCAACACTCGTCACGACATTGCCCTGTGAGCCAACTGAATAATTGACGCCAAGCCGCCACTCAAAGACATCATTGGCACCAATACGACAAATATACTCTGGATAGTTATTTGTTGGATTCCCATCGCGATTCTGAATATAGACATGAGACATCTCATTCAGAACAGAACCCGGACGAATTGTGAACGTTGACGGCGTAAATGCATCACGATCAGTATTCAGTTCACGAGGCTGTAGAGAAGCAGCATCACCAATACGGAAGAAAAGTATTGTCAACAAAAGGATACACAGGTGGAACAAAAACCTAAGTACTCTCACCACAAGCTATCCGTTACCATGGTCGCCAAAAAATAGTTGTCTACGAAACCGTGCTATGAAGAGAGATCGTCAACTATCGGTGAAATTCACCTCTCTTTCATAACTACTTCTCCTATTTGTCGGCAATCACCTGTCTTAACACATAGCTACTCTTGCTGTTTATATCGTCTTTTTCGTACTGAACACAGAAAATAATTTGTAACGGCCACCAGCGCGTGATTCGTAATGAACTTCCGTAATCAGCTCGTACTCTCTTCAGAGACAATCAGCCTTCTATTAAACCATCATGGAGAATGCTGTCGAAACTCCGCACTGCAAGCTTGCAGATCTGCCCCGGGCGGGCAACTGCCAGATGAGTGCCTTCACCGAGATCGATAAGAGTTATGCCAATCTTATTACCAGGAAAAAAATCCTGATCCTTGAATACAACAGTAGCTAGACGACATGAGGAAGCCTCCGCATCAACAGACATTTTGAATCGTGGAAGATCAGCTGGCAGTTGACACGTACGAAGTTTGTCACCAATGCCGGTACCGATCGCCTTGAGAACCGCTTCCTTCGCGACCCAGCAATCGAGTATCTCTTCAGGGCTCAGTCTGCCACGACCTTCGACATGCTGTGTCATTTCACTTTCTGAGAAAATTGTGGGGGCCATCAGGTGAGCCCATCTTTGGTTATGTGTTGTTTTGCGTTTTTCGAGATCAACACCAATCGCACCCTGGTGCGAGACGGCGACAACCGCTTCATCCATCGAATGAGCAACATTAAACTGAATACTACTTTGATGAAGTTCGCTTAGATATGGCTTTCCATAGCGGCCCGTAGTAAGCGCGACTTCCTCTGGCGAGACTCCGATTAAACGGCCTAGCAAAACCCTAAGTCGGCCTCTGCTTACGACGGCTCTTCGTCTCACCTCTGGCAATCGACGTAGAGATCGCTCTTTTTCGTCTTCCGAAAGTACGTTCACCAGGCGAGCATACTCATCGTCAGCAACGTGCAGCGACAAACGAGCGATGGTCACGCAAGAATTGCCCGAACAATTCGTGGTCGAAAGGTTGGACGAACTGTCTTCGGCCATCTTTTAGAACCTATCCTGAAAAACACGTGGCCAAAACAACGAGATCCTGCTCTTACCAGAGCAAACCGCTGAAATCAAAAGAGAGAAAGTTATCAATGAAACCTTATCATGGAATTCATAGACACGCCGTCCTCTTCCAGAAACACACATCAACTGACGAACTTATATCACAACAAACACGTCAGCGGGGTGTTCCACCTTAAGACTCTCTCCATCCACTCTGCTAATTTTTTTCAGGAAATGCAGACACATCTCTCGTACTTCTGCATCAGACTCCCGGCAATTACTTTGAGTAATAAAGTCCAGTAGTTTTTCACCATGGGGACATTCTTCATCGAAACAACGAGTGACATCAACTTCGCCATGTATTCTTTGGCAGGTGAACTCGATATTTTGTTTTACAAGATGTTTTTCAAGACACTTGCTGAACCAAATGTCTTGATCGGCATGATGTGACCAGAAGCATTCCGAAAGTTGATTGAGGTACTCATTGGGAGCTTGCACAATTATCAACCTGCCACCAGGGGCCAGCAGCCTCCTTAACTTTTCGAGCGTATCAGCCGGATTCTTAAAGTAGTAAAGCGCATGAGTCAATTGAATGACATCAAAGGGCTTATTGATATTTAAAGACTCAACCGCCTCCGTCCTGACCTCAAGTTTGACATTTTGTAAAGCAAGCTTTTCGAAATCTTCACGGAAACGACGACAGGCGACTGGGTTTGGATCAACGCCTGTATATTCGAAAGTTCCAGCAGACGACGCGATCGCCGATATCAATTGGTTGTCGAGTATCCCACTGCCGCACCCTACACTTAGGATCTTCAAGGCATCTGAAGAGCCTTCATGCGAACTAATCAATTCCTTCAACGTCCGAAGAACAAGTTGCTGTTGGCTACTCGAACGCTCAAAGGTTTCATGAGTTACATCAAACCGTTCGTCAGAAAGCTGGCTCGCCACTGGTGATTTATGTATAGCCTCTCGCAATTGATTCAATGCATCTGCTACAGAGTCTGAAAATTCAATAACGCTAGTACTCCTCATTCTTGGATCAAAAATGGCCGCGACCCGCCAAACACTTGTGAGGGCCCACGATTCCATCTCTTAAGTTTGACATAATCACCATCGCTCCACCAACAAGATCGATTATAGACGACTTATACGACACCACGGCTTGATGACAGTCACCCTGAACGAGCACTCTTATCACGTTGAGTCATCCCTCTACCCAACGGAACAAATATAGCACCTAGGTATCCATCACAGAAAAACTTCAAGCAAACAGCTCAATGCATGCCCTACTTTTCATCATGCTATTTGTAGGGAAGTTAACGATATCCCACCCTATCAAACCTGAGATAAAAAAGATTGTCTCTCTTTTCGATAAACCACATCAGGGAAGGACCAACTCCATGAAAATCATTTTGTCTACCATTTTACTTTACCTGAAAAAGTTTTTTGTCTCTGATTATTCTGACATCTGGAACAAGTAGTCGTTCTAGAATTTCAGTCGTGGTCATTTCTGGGCGAACAAAAAGGCAGTTACGAAAAAGCCCACTCACAGCTTTTTATTTACACAACTGGAATCGCAACCGGGCTTCTTGAAAAACGGCAGCAAAAACTAGCATCGTGAGAAAGCAAGGTACGCCCGACAGGATTCGAACCTGTGACCTGCGGATTAGAAGTCCGCTGCTCTATCCAACTGAGCTACGGGCGCACAAAGTTATGCCACGGGAAGTCTACCATCTCGAACCCGACACTTAGTAACCCTTCAGGCATGAATCGCACGTCCATCTACTGCTAAAGCGGCTTCTTTTAATGCTTCCGGAAGTGTTGGATGGGCATGACAAACGCGGGCAATATCCTCCGAAGAAGCACCAAAATTCATAGCTGCGGCAGCCTCACCAATGAGATCACCAGCAGCCGGCCCTATAATATGCACACCGAGCACTGCATCACTCTTGGCATCCGCCAACAACTTCACCTTACCTGTGATGTCATTAATAGTCCGTGCCCTGCCATTCGCCAGAAATGGAAAAATGCCCTTCTTGTACGTTACGCCGTCGGATTTCAATTGGTCTTCAGTCCGTCCAACAGTAGCAATTTCTGGGTGTGTAAAAACGACAGCTGGAACGAGACCATAATCAACATGACACCACCCAGATTGCATCGCCTCAACACACGCGACGCCATCTTCTTCAGCTTTGTGCGCGAGCATTGGCCCAGGAATACAATCTCCGATTGCATACACACCTGAAGCTGCAGTCCGAAATTGTCCGTCGACCTGGATCCACCCTCGCTCATCTGGAGCAAGACCAACAGTCTCAAGACCAATATCAGAGGTAGCCGGCTTTCTCCCCGTAGCTGCCAAAACTCGATCACAGTGTATTGCGTCCCTGCCCTCAGGCTGGACAACGCAGGCTTCACCCTCAGCCTTGGCAGAGAGCACTTTGACACCCAATTGGATATCAAGGCCCTGCTTCCGAAACAGCACCAGTGCATCCGATGCGATCTCACTGTCAATACCGGTGAGAATTCTATCGGAATATTCAAGCACCGTCACTCGTGAACCAAGACGACGCCAAACACTGCCTAACTCAAGCCCAATGTAGCCACCACCAATAACAACAAGATGCTTCGGCACTTCTGAATACGACAGTGCCTCAGTACTTGTACCGACTCGGCTACCATCACATTCAATCCCAGGAAGAACCACACTATGGCTGCCAACAGCGAGAATAATTCGCTGAGCTGAGACTTCCGTTACGGCACCATCTGCACTCGTCACATGGACACAGCCCTCGCCCGCAAGACGACCTGTCCCTTTGATTTTCACAACCTTATTTTTAGCGAGAAGTGCTTCAATACCTTTCGATAATGTCTGCACTACATCCACTTTCCGCTTCATCATGACTGCCAAGTCAAGTGATACACCCTGAGTCACAACTCCGTGCTTGCTCAGTTCATCAGAAGCGATCTCGTATTTGTGACTGGACTCCAGAAGAGCCTTGGACGGTATACACCCCACGCGGAGGCACGTTCCACCAAAACGATCTTCCTTCTCAATAATTGCCACCTTCATGCCAAGTTGGGCCGCGCGTATTGCAGCCACATACCCACCTGGACCACCCCCAAGTACGACTAAATCATGTGTCATCTAGACCCTCAAAACATACATAAAGAAAGAATAGTTCTCTGATCAGTTAATCGCATGAATTCAGATTCTTCATGCGTGGAACATGAGCCGACCAAGGCGTTCCCTGAAAAGAGACAAGAAAATTGTGTGAAGAAAAATATTTCTGGATTCAACCTAACACTCCAACATAAGCCGTGTAGGATCTTCGATCATCTCCTTTATTCGCTTTAAGAACGTAACTGCTTCTCGGCCATCAACTATTCGATGATCGTATGACAACGCTACGTACATCATTGGCCGAACCACAACCTGTCCATCCACAGCAACTGGCCGCTCTTGAATTGCGTGCAAACCTAGAATACCACTCTGCGGCGGGTTGATAATTGGTGTGCTAAGCATGGAGCCATAAACCCCACCATTTGAAATAGTGAACGTTCCGCCCTGGAGTTCCTCAAGTTTGACTTTATTATCAGCCGCCCGACGAGCAAAATCCCCAATCGACTGCTCGATTTGGGCAAAATTCATCTGCTCAGCATTACGTAGAATTGGAACAACAAGGCCCTTCCCTCCACCAACTGCAATCCCGATATCACAAAAATCTCGGTAGACAATATGAGGATCACGGAATTCCGCATTTACTTGTGGGACGACGTTCAGCGCTTCAACGGCCGCCCTTACAAAAAAGGACATGAAGCCAAGCTTTACACCATGGCGATCAACAAAGTTATCCTTAAACTTCTTGCGAAGTTCCATGACAGAGGTCATATCGACTTCATTAAACGTTGTCAGCAGGGCAGCTTGGTGCTGAGCCTCAACAAGTCGCTCTGCAATCCGTCGCCGCATTGGGCTCATAAGCACTGGTCGTTCACTTCGACTCATCTCTGACGACGAAATCGCGGTCGTGCCAGTCATTGCAGGCTGTGGCTCGCTCTTCACACTCGCAAGCGCTGAAGCAGTTGGCGAAGGGGAGGCAGATACTGCAGATGTGGCATCGGCTTTTGTGACCCGCTGACCAGGACCACTTCCAGAAACTGCCCCAGGAGAAACACCAGCTTCTCCTAGTACTCTTGCTGCGGCTGGCATGACAGGCCCGGCACCAGATGCTGGCTGCACAGATCCGATAACAGTACTGCCGACGCGATGACGGACATCGACAGATTGTGCCTGCAAGGAAGCTGGGGACTCTGGTGTTGTTGCTGGAGTCGACTGACTCGATGAAACAGCTTCGAGATACCCGATTACCTCACCAACAACCGCCTGCTCCCCGGCTTGCTTCAGAATTGACGAGACAACTCCATCCGAGGGAGATGGTAGTTCAACGGTGGCCTTATCGCTCTCAATTTCTACAACAGTTTCATCCGTAGATACTGAATCACCAACGTTTTTTTTCCAGACGCCAATCATCACTTCAGTGATGGACTCACCAACTTCTGGAACCTTCAGTTCAATGGCCATGAATTCCTACATACTTTAAGGGGGACTCGTTTGTGGGTTGTGCACGTTTTGGTTTGCATATGTTAGATGAGTGGTATTGGCATAATAGACGTCGCTGTGCCACATCGCGAACAGCCAACCTTTTCTTCCGGGCTCTACTGATCATAAATATCTAACTTAGAAACGCAGCCGTCAGTAACTCACTCTGTTCGAGGTCATGACTTTTCTTCGAACCCGTTGCCGGACTCGCCGCACTCTGTCGGCAAACTCCAGAAAACGGCAGCCTGTCAAACAACGTTTCACCAAAATGAATTCTCAGAAAACGCCAGGCACCCATATTCTCAGGCTCCTCTTGAACCCAGAGAACGGGGGTACCGTCGGCATAATTTGCTAAGGCCTTTTGTAACGATTTACGAGGAAGTGGATAGAGCTGCTCCACGCGTACGATGGCGACGTCGGAACGCTCTAATTCAGACTTTCTTTTCTGAAGTTCATAGAAAACTTTACCACTACAGAGCAGAACTCTCCGCACATCCTCCGGACGCGTGCCTGACTGATCTGGAATCACTCTTTGAAAATTCCCCTCCGCAAGATCACTAAGAGCAGAGACGCATTGAGGATGCCGTAACAGGCTTTTCGGCGTCATCACAACTAGCGGCTTTCTCCAGATGCGAAGCACTTGTCTCCTGAGACAGTGGAACAATTGAGCCGGCGTGGTCGGCTGCACAACTTGAATATTATCTTTCGCAGCAAGAAGAAGGAATCTTTCAAGCCGGGCACTCGAATGCTCGGGACCCATGCCCTCGAAGCCGTGGGGCAACAGCATCACGATACCCGAGAGCCTGTTCCACTTATCCTCGGCACTGACGATAAATTGATCAATAACGACTTGGGCAACATTCACAAAGTCCCCGAACTGTGCCTCCCACATAACAAGTCCGTCAGGACAGTCCAGACTGTATCCATACTCGAATCCAAGCACACCGGATTCTGAAAGCGGGCTGTTGTATATCTCAACCGGGGCCTGTTCTTCAGCGAGGTGAGCAAGAGGGCAGTAGGTGTCATCTGTAATGTGATCGTGTATCACCGCATGACGGTGACTAAAGGTACCCCGCTCACTGTCCTGCCCTGACAACCTTATCCGCAGTCCTTGAACGGCAAGGCTTCCCATTGCCAAAGCCTCTGCAGCAGACCAATCAATTGGTCGCGTTCCATCTGCCATAGCCACACGAGCGTCAAGCAGTTTTCGTATCTTCGTATGGGGCTGGAATCGGTCAGGTAAAACAACTAACCGACGAAGAAGGGCTTGGAGTTTTTCCAGCGGCACACCAGTATCAACATCTGCCGCCTCTTTTTCACGTCCACCGATATAGAATGCCCATACGCCAGCGACATCGCTACGGTGGACGTAATCGTCTCTTTTTGCAGCTGACAGTTCAGCATCTAAACGAGCCCGATGTTCTTCCGCAATCCGCATCGCCTCGTCCCTTGACACCTCACCAAGAGTAAGCAGTTTCTCTAGATAGCTTTCATGAACACTCGGCTGTTGTTCGATAACACGGTAGAGAGCAGGCTGAGTGAATGCAGGCTCGTCTGCCTCGTTATGACCCCGTCGCCGAAAGCAGTACATGTCAATAACAACGTCGCGTTGAAACTCTCTGCGGAAGTCCATCGCCAAGCTTACAACCTGTGCCACCGCCTCAGGATCTTCGCCATTCACATGGAATATTGGAATCTGAAGCATCTTTGCGACATCTGTAGCGTAGACGCAGGAGCGTGATTCTTGCGGACCTGTCGTAAAACCAATCTGGTTATTCACGACCACATGAAGTGTTCCACCGACGCTATATGGATCAAGCTCACTCAGATTCAATGTTTCCTGAATAATTCCCTCTCCGGCAAAAGCAGCATCACCATGGATTAGGATCACCATTCCGTGCTGACGAGCGCGATCGCTTGATCGATCCTGACGGGCACGCATTCGTCCAATTGCAACTGGATTCACGTATTCAAGATGACTTGGATTAAAGCACAACGTGAGATGCACTTTCCGACCGTTTTCCGCAACATAGTCTGTGGAATGACCAAGATGATATTTCACATCACCACGACCAACGTGTAGCTCTGGGTCGAGATCAGCAAACTCTCGGAAAATCCTTTGCGGACTTTTCCGCATAATATTCGCCAACACATTGAGCCTGCCACGGTGAGCCATGGCCATCACAACATCTTGAATATCCTGCGACGCACCCCTCTCGATCGCCATTTCTACAAGCGGAATCAGACTCTCCGAGCCTTCCAGTGAAAAACTTTTCGAGCCCAAAAATCGCTTTTGGATGAATTCCTCAAAAACAGCAGCAGTAGTCATCTGCCGATAAATCCGTAACTGCTGTTTGCGATCAAGCTGGATTCGATTTTCACAGCCTTCCATACGCACCTGCAGCCACTGACGTACAAGGAGGTCATCCATATGCATGAACTGCACGCCAATTGAGCGACAGTACGTGTTGTGCAACCGTCGAATAATTTGCCGCAGGGACATTGACTGCGGACCCTCAATAGTGTCCGTCGAAAAGACTCGATCCATGTCCTCTTCGGTGAGGTCATAGAAAGTGGGATCCAGCTCTGGTAGTCCTGGCCGAGGACGACCGAGCGGATCGATATCCGCAGTTAAATGGCCACGAACACGATATGCACGTACGAGTTGGTCTACCCTGTCCTGTAAAAATGCAAATCTGTCACTACCTTGACTCTGACGCACTTCATCAGGTAGTGGAGCTGGCTTTTCTTCGCCTGCCGGAGCGTCGGGCAACTGCACCAGCCCCTCGGCAATCGCAAGAGCATGACCTGTCGCAATACCCTCTGGCGTGATCATCGTATCGTCTTCAAGCAGATCATTTCGTTCTTGGTCTTGGTCTATTGACCGGTTCGAAAGCCCTTCGGGCTGAATGACCTTGGTACCCTCAACTCCGGACGCCTGCGATTGACCGTTGGTACTGGCTGGCTGTTCTCCTGAAGAATGACCGTTGACGAGCGCGGGACTTGTCGCATTGACCAGCGAATCAAAATACTGCCGCCAGTCCGCAGAGAGACTTTCAGGATCACGCTGATACTGGGCGAAGAGTTCCTCGAGAAACGCAAGATTCGCAGTTCCTGCTGAATCAATGCCTTCGGTGGTGGTCACTTTAGGGTTCCGGTGTTCACATGGCTAACAGGAGCCGACCAGGGCTCTCTAGATAACCAATGACTTCTTTCAAAAATCGTGCTGCCATCGCACCATCGATCACTCGGTGATCGTAGGATAGCGAGAGCGGCATCATGAGCCTCGGTTCGACGCGATCTTCATACACAACAGGCAGTTTCCTTGATCTTCCGATCAGAAGAATAGCAACTTCTGGATAATTGATAATGGGCGTGGAAAACGTCCCACCAATTGCACCAAGGTTGCTGATCGTAAACGTACCGCCACGCAAATCTTCAACTCCGTACTGAGCATTTTTCGCTTTATCAGCGGTCAGAGCAATCTCTTTCGCTATCTGCGGGATTGATTGTTGATCACAACCCCGCAATACCGGAACTACCAGACCACGAGGCGTATCAACTGCCAGCCCGATATTGACATAATCTTTGTAGATTAGTTCGCCTTTCTCCATGTCAACAGACGAATTGACACCCGGATGCTGACGTAGCGACAGGCTGACGGCTTTCACAACAAAAGCCAATGCCGTCAACTTCACGTCGGTCTTTGCATATTCAGCAGCACTGTCTTTTCTCAGCCGCTCAAGTTCAGTAACGTCAGCATCGTCAAAGTTTGTGAGATGAGGAATAGTCGCCACACTGCGAACCATGTTGGTGGCTATTGTCTTCCTCATTCGTGACATTTGTTCACGATGAACCGGCCCCCAATCATCTTGTTCTCCGCCGGAATGCTCTGCCCGAGAGTTTGAGCCGGCCTGGCCGCCAGATCGACGCACCGAAGCCACAACATCCTCACGGATGATCCGTCCCGATGGGCCACTCCCTGAGACTCGCCCAAGGTCAACACCGAGTTCACGTGCTAACCTTCGAACTGCTGGACCCGCTGGATTGATAGTTTCGCTCGGTGAAGCACTATGCGTAGCTTCACCATTTGTAGCCGCGACGGCGACTGGCATGTGTGCAACAGGCTCTGGCTGCTCCGCCACAGCAGGCTCACTAGACTTCAATGCAGGTGCTGGTGTTTCCGGCGCGGCTGATTTCTCTACGGGTGGTGCAGCAGCAGGTGGTGCAGCAGCAGGTTGCGACGCCGACGCACCAAGGGAAAGCAGGGCCTGCCCTACGTTTACCGTCTCACCCTTCTTCACGAGCACTTCCTGTATCACACCGCCCGGTGGGCAGGGCACTTCAATCACAGCCTTGTCTGTCTCAACTTCGAGCACCGACTGACCAGGCTCTACGACATCACCAGCCTTCACTAGGACTGAAACAACGTCTCCGGAAGTTATATTTTCACCAAGGTCGGGAAGGGTAAATTCTGTCGCCATTCTATCTCACGCAGTGAATCAAATTGGGTAAGCAGTCCAACCAAATCGAGTCGATTTGATACCGAAATTAACAACGAAATCGTATTCTTAATTCTAGCAGATGTTTTGGGGTCAAACGGACGAGAATAGCCGGAAAAATGATTCTTTGCTGAACTAGGCGGAGGCTGGATCAATTTTATCAGGATCAATCCCCAGGCTCTTAATCGCCTTAGCCACGCGGTCAACGCCAATTGCCCCCTGCTTCGCCAACTGAGACAGCGTTCCAACGACAATACATTCAGCGTCTACTTCAAAATGACGACGCAACGGTTCGCGTGTCTCGCTCCGCCCAAAACCGTCTGTTCCGAGCACAAAAAGCCCGCCTGGAATCCAAGGATCAAGTTGCTCCGGTACGGCCCGTACGTGGTCACTTGCCGCCACAAACACGCCCTCCGCATCAGCAAGAACATCTTCTAGGTAGCTGGTTTGCGGAGGCTCCTCCGGATGCAGCATGTTCCAACGACGTGCTTCCTGCGCATCTCGCCGCAACTCTTTCCAACTTGTGACGCTCCAAACGGTACTATTGACGCCCCACGACTTCGCTAGGATGTCAGCCGCCCGCAACACTTCGCGTAAGATCGCTCCCGATCCAAAAAGATTTACGTGCGGCATCCGAGACGCCGGCTTCTTCGCTGAAACGTCTCGAAGTTTATACATTCCTTTCAGAATGCCTTCTTCACAACCCTCGGGCATCGAAGGCATTTCATAATTTTCGTTGTATACCGTGACGTAGTAGATCCAGTCTTCCCCCTTCGCAAACATGCGATCCATACCCTCAAGCATGATCACTGCGACCTCGTACACGTAAGCCGGGTCATACGCCCGGACAGTCGGGTAAGCCATTGCAAATAGATGACTATGGCCATCTTGGTGCTGAAGGCCCTCGCCGTTGAGCGTCGTGCGCCCCGCTGTTCCACCGAACATGAACCCCCGTGCCCTCATGTCACATGCGGCCCAGATCAGGTCACCAATCCGCTGAAAACCAAACATTGAATAGTAGATAAACATTGGAATCATGGGGACGCCGTGGCTGGAATAGCTCGTTCCGGCAGCAACGAAACTAGACATACTTCCCGCTTCAGTGATTCCCTCTTCAAGAATCTGACCGTCCTTGGCCTCCCGATAGTACAGCAATTGATCTGAATCAACCGGCTCGTAAAGTTGTCCCGTATGTGCATAGATGCCGCATTGCTTAAACAAGGGGTCCATGCCAAAGGTTCGTGATTCATCGGGCACAATCGGCACAATGTATTTGCCAACCGACTTGTCTTTGAGCAGCGATGCCATGAGCGTCACCGCACCTGTCGTCGTTGAGACCTCACGACCCGAACTCTTTTCAATGAATGGCCGATACTCGTCGAGACCTGGCGTTTTCAGCCGCGGAGACTTTTCAGGACGAGTTGGGACATACCCCCCGAGAGCCTCGCGACGCTCCCTGAGATACTTCATCTCTGGTGAACCCTCTGCAGGTTTATAAAATGGAGCTTTCGCGACTTCTTCGTCTGAAATTGGAATGCCAAACCGTGAGCGGAAGGCCCGCAATTCGTCCTCGTTTAACTTCTTCTGCTGATGAGTGACATTTCGCCCCTCACCAACCTCGCCAAGCCCATATCCCTTAATCGTTTTTGCAATCACGACCGTAGGTCGATTTGGCATATCTCGCTCATGAACAGCTTTGTGAAACGCTGCATAAACCTTTTCCGGATCATGCCCCCCGCGGCGAAGCTTTTTTAACTTTTCATCAGAGAGATGAGAAACCATCTCAGCAAGTTCTGGCTCATCCCCAAAGAAGTGCTCTCGAATGTAACTTCCGGGCATCACGACGTACTTCTGATATTGGCCATCAACTACTTCATTCATACGCTTGAGCAGGAGTCCCTGCTCATCTTTCGCCAGAAGTGCGTCCCATTCCTCACCCCAAATTACCTTGATTACATTCCAGCCGGCACCACGGAAAACGCCCTCCAGCTCCTGAATAATCTTTCCGTTTCCGCGAACAGGACCGTCCAGACGCTGAAGATTACAGTTGATAACAAAAACAAGATTATCAAGGCCTTCACGAGATGCGAGTGAAATCGCACCAAGTGTTTCCGGTTCATCGCACTCACCATCACCAATGAAACACCAGACCCGCTGGCGACTTGTATCCTTGATCCCACGATCTTGAAGGTACTTGTTAAACCGAGCCTGATAGATCGCCATGATCGGGCCTAGACCCATTGAAACTGTTGGAAATTCCCAGAAGTTTGGCATCAACCAAGGATGAGGGTAACTCGAGAGTCCACCTCCCTCTGCAAGTTCACGACGGAAATTTTCAAGGTGTTTTTCTGTCAGTCGACCTTCAAGAAAAGCACGCGAATAGATACCTGGGGAGGCGTGCCCCTGGAAATATACCTGGTCACCAGAATAGTCATCGCCACGACCACGGATAAAGTGGTTCAAGGCAACTTCGTAGAGTGTTGCTGCTGAGGCATATGTTGAAATATGCCCTCCAATGCTCTTGTCCTCACGATTTGCTCGAACCACCATAGCCATAGCATTCCAGCGAATAATACTTTTGATTCGTCGCTCTAATTCACGGTTGCCAGGAAAAGCTGGCTGTCGATCCGTAGGAATGGTGTTGATATACGGAGTGGTCACAACAAAAGGAATCTGTACACCTAGGCGATACGCCTCTTGCTCAATGGCGTGCAGCAAATAGGTGGCACGATCAACCCCTCTGCTTTCCAACACATAGCGGAGAGAATCAAGCCATTCCTGAGTTTCAGTTGGATCAGCATCTACAACTGAAACACCATCGGAATGTTTTGGCTGGCCACCCGCTGAACCAGTGGCTTGCCCAATAGACATCTGCGTATGGCCGCCACGAGGTAAGGTCCCGCCTCCTGAAGCCGTTCCGGCATTAACCGACCCGACACCTGTAGATTCGCCGCGGGACTGATCCAACTCGGAACTGGCCATTGATTTCTCCATCATGAATGATTTTTCCACATTATCACGAAGGTTTCCGCCGGCGTAAAGGTCTACCCGGATCCGAATTGAGAGACACGAATACCATATAATCCTATTAGCGTGCTGTAGAACCAGTGCGCGGACGGAAAATTTCGGTCGCCAATCCGAAGTAATTTTCGGCAGAAAATGCCACCGTTTCCCCTAACGTGGGGTGCGGATGGATAGTTTCCGAAAGATCTCGAGCGGTACAACCCATTTCAATAGCGAGAGCACCTTCGGCAATGAGTTCACCGGCGCCAGAGCCTACTATGCCGACACCGAGCACCTGTTCTGTTTCCGGATCGACAAGTATTTTCGTCATGCCCTCTGTTCGTCCAAGCGCGTGAGCACGTCCACTCGCAGCCCATGGATACCGGCTAATCTCTATTTCACGCCCAGACAATTCGGCCTCCTGCTCAGTCAAACCGGCCCATGCAATCTCAGGGTCGGTAAAGACAACCGCAGGAATTGCCCGTGGGTCAAACATCGCTGGTTCGCCATGGAGTGACTCCACGGCCACCTTTCCCTGATGGCTTGCTCGATGCGCCAGCATCGGCTCCCCACACACATCACCAATTGCAAGGATGTGAGAATCGCCCGTACGTTGCTGCTTGTCCACCTCAACAAAACCCTTCGAGTCAACAACAACATTGGTGTTTTCAAGACCCATGCCGTCCGAATTTGGCCGGCGACCAACAGCCACCAGTACCCGAGAGAATGTCTCGGTAGTCTCTCCATCTGGCCCCTCGAAAGAAACCTCAACTCCGTTGCCACTTTCTTTTAGCCCGACAACTTTTGTATTCAAACGAATGGCTTCGAAGAGACCTTTGAGTCTTTTGTGGAGTGGTTTGACAAGGTCACGGTCCGCTCCAGGCAAGAGACCGTCCGTCAGTTCAACTACTGAAACTCGCGAACCGAGTTCCGCATAAACAGTACCCATTTCCAGGCCAATGTAACCACCGCCGATCACCAATAGCGAATCCGGCACATCCTCTAACTGAAGCGCTGCAGTAGAATCCATGACACGAGAGCTACCGATATCAAATGCAGGAATCCGAGCAGGACGAGAACCACTGGCTAAAATGCAGTGCTCAAAGGTGAGCGTTTGACTGCCAGAATCTTTCTGTATTACCTCAATCGCGTTTGATGCCGTGAAGATTGCCTGCCCTTGTACTATCTGTACATTTCGTCTTTTTGCGAGCTGTGCCAGGCCACCGGTCAAGTCACCGATGACTTTCTCCTTACGGCTCCTGACAGCATCAATATCAATCTTTGGTGCTGAAAAATGAACACCCCAGTCCTGCATTTCACGGACTTCGGCAACAACACGACCAACGTGTAACAATGCCTTTGACGGAATACACCCTCGCAGCAAACAGGTACCACCAAGCCGCGTGTCCTTTTCGACAAGCGTAACTTCCATACCCAGATCCGCGGCCATAAAGGCTGCAGCGTAGCCACCAGGGCCTCCGCCCAGCACCACAAGCGGTGCATGCATGAATTACTCTCCTAAAAAGCGTGTACTTTTATCTCTTTCAAACGATTCTGTAGAAGCTGGAATCGCCTCGAACAGGTAACTTGTTGTAGTTTCGATACCACTTTCATACAAGAAACCACTCGAAACATCCGATGTAATGGCCTCCTCCTCCCTTCCTTTCGGGATCGCACGTTTGTTCGCAAATGTCCGATCTGCAGCTCAACTGGATAGCGAAAGCATTGCTGCGTTTCGAATTGCAGCTGGCTGTGTCTTGGTTGCTGATGCTCTACTCCGCAGTCGTGACTTCTGGCTTTTCTTTTCACCAGAGGGAATTTTCCCTCTCAACACCCTCCAAGCATATTTAGAGCCAGGCTGTTGGTCTCTGAATTTCCTAAATGAGGGCCTGTGGTGGCAAGGAACCATGCTTGCAGCTGAAGCAGCGGCTGGCCTCTCGTTGATAGCAGGCTACTTTTCATCAGTTTCCTGCTTCGTGGCATGGATCGTGTGGACCAGTATTCTCAGACGTACAGAGCCAGCGGCAAATGCAGGTGACTACTGGATGGCTTGCCTTCTGTACTGGGGCATGTTTCTACCACTCGGCGACATGTTTTCTATTGACAGTCTTTCCAAGAAAAAAAAGGAATACGCAACGATTAGCCTCGCGTCGGCGGCGTTCCTCACCCAAGTACTTGTTGTGTATTTATATGCGGGCATCAGCAAATTACAGGGCGACTGGCTCAATGGCTCTGCAGTTGGATATGTCCTGTCGGTTCACGATCACGGAACATGGGTGGGTGAATTTCTTAATACATCCAGGATAGCCACCAGCTTTCTGACAGCATCAACACTCTTGCTTGAGATCGTTGGACCACTCCTTTTTCTTTTCTGCGGAAACCGTTCCATGCGACGCTACATCGCTTTTTTCTTCATCCTTTTCCATATCGGTATTTGGATAACTCTAAGCGTTGGCATGTTTTCACCGATTGGTATTACTGCATGGATAGCATTAATCCCATGGCGCACAAATCGTGCGGAACCATACGTTGAAAAACTGGAACACAATCAACGTGGCTGGCCACTCTTTCGTTGTCCCGAAAGAGTTAAAACTTGTATCGTGATCACATCCCTTTTCGTAGCTGGGCTGTCTCTTTTCTACAATATATTTTTATACGAAGGAAAACGCTCTCACTGGGTTACGCTGGCAATCAACGCACTTACACTCGAACAACCATGGGGGGTGTTTGAACGCGTTGGTCCACAGGAACAGTGGGTTACAGGAAAGGCTACTCTGAAGGATGCCAGTGTTGTCGACTTACTCAGGCAAGGAAGGTCCTTCCAGGCTGTTCGACCACCAGGCGGGTTTTCGTCACTCCCAAACCATCGCTGGCATAAGATTTTTTGGGAACTGCCAAAAACAAGACGATCGCCGCTACGAGAACCGATTGCAGCAGGGCTTGTTGCCGACTGGAACCGGCGCCATTCAAATTCAAAAAGGGTCCAAAACCTCGAAATCTATTTCACTCAAGTGATTCACAAAGATAAGGGTACTGCGCATGAATTCCCTCGACTCAACCAGGAGGGTATCGCTCAGGACTTTGCACCAGACACTGTTTTAAGACAATGGCTTTTGGCATCCTGGCCACAGCGAGGAGTCGGCTCAGGAAATCTTGACCGTTTCTTAGAAGAAACCAGATCGGCACCGTAACAACTACTGTAAAAATTGTGAGAATCGAATCTGAAAAAAAGTTACACTCTTTACAGAATAGAACTATTCAACTACTGCGAGAGTGGCGGAATTGGCAGACGCGCTGGATTTAGGTTCCAGTACCGCAAGGTGTGGGGGTTCGACTCCCCCCTCTCGCACTCACTACATTACCATGTTGTACCGACCGGAATTAGCCGGTCATCATACGTGAGCGGCCAAGTGCTTCCTCGGCCTCTTCTATTTTGCCCGCCCGCATACACGCAACACTCAGCGCCGTGTAACTGAAAGGCTCATTTGGTTCGAGAACACATACACGCCTCGCGTGCTCAACAGCTTTCTCGTGTCGTTCTAATCGAGTACACCAGGCCGCCAAAGCCGAATGAGCCAATGCAAAATCGGGGTTTTCAACAACAACTGCCTCAAGGGCAGTCACTGCCTCTTCCAGTTTTCCGTCATTTTTCAACTTCTCAGCCGCCTCATACGCATCATCTTGATTCATCATTGAACCCTTTCCAGGACATTCACTCTACTTCGTTCGGTTTTTTTCTACTGCTCACATTTCCAGATGACAAATTTTAGCGTTATTTCGCCCATTGTCGCCTCCTCGCTGTTTATTTAGCTGCTCTCTGGAAAACACGAAGGATAGGCGAACTTGGGCGTTCCTTTGTTTTTAATTCTGCAAAAATGGGATTGAATTCAAACGGCCTGTAGACCGATAAACCGCTGTGATGGCAACCTTGCTGTACATCCCCGCACAACAGGCAATTCGTGAGCATTCATCCACTGGCACTCGTGAGTCCCGAAGCTGAACTGGGAGTCGGCGTTACAGTAGCTGCGTTTGCGACCATTGAAGCTGGCGTATCTCTTGGAGATTATTGTGCAATTGGAAGCGGTGCCGTTATCAAAACCGGCGTTTCCATCGGTTCCAATAATGAGATTGGTGAGCATTCCGTCATTGGCGGGCAACCACAACATACCGCCCGTCCAGAAACAGTTGGAACGATTGCCATTGGTGACCACAACGTTTTTCGGGAAGGTGTCACGATTCATCGAGCGCTAAAACCTGATGGACAAACCAGAGTCGGTGATCACAATTATCTCATGGCGGGAGCTCATCTCGGCCATGACACACACCTTGGTAACAATTGTGTTTTTGCCAACAATTCACTCGCCGGTGGACACGTTGTCATTGAAGATCGATCATTTGTCTCTGGCGCCGTTGCAATACATCAATTCTGTCGCGTTGGTCAATTCTCGATGATTGGTGGCCATGCCAGAGTCGTTCAAGATGTGCCCCCCTTCATGCTGATTGATGGCCAATCAGGAAGTATCGTTGGCCTGAATACGATTGGGCTTCGGCGAGCTGGATACCCAGCAGATGAACTCACTGCGCTCAAGGCAGCGTATCGTGTCATTTACCGAAGAGGCCTTCCTTGGACAGAAGTCCTAGAGACACTCAAAACAGAATTCACTACCGGCCTTGCAGCACATCTTTATACATTTCTCGCTCAGGGGAGACGAGGTTTTGTGCAAGAACGACGTTCACCACCTTCCTCTGCAGCGACACTACGGCTTCGAATTGCCGACGATGAAAAACGCAATATTAGAGCAAAAGCTGGCTGAAATCGGCAGTGTAGTGATCTCTCAGGTAAATACGCGTTGCGCCGGATGCTGATTCAGTATCTGAAAAACTCCCACTCATCACCCTGTGATGCGTTGTAGACTTCAAAGAGATCTCAATGGAGTTTAATTACTTGTTTCTCCCGGGAGCATCTCAGCTCAGGAAGATTCTCCATGCAACTACTCACCTTCACCATAGGCGAACAGCAATACGGCATAGACACCCGTAATATTGTTGAAGTACTGCCGTTTATTGCTGCCCAAGAACTCCCGCAACAGGCCGAAGAAATACGTGGGCTTATCCGCTATCGAGGGAAGCTGTTACCAGTACTTGATCTGTGCCAACTCATCCTAGATCGTCCATGCCAGTTACGGCTTGGAACTCGGACGATAGTTGTCAAAACGATTGCAGATGATGCCGATGACGCGTCAGTCTTATTTGCTATCACGGCCGAAGACGTCGTCGGCATTTCCACAACAACGTTTGATAACACGAACTGTGAGCATTCAGGATCTTTCATGGGCCCAATTGTTGACGCTGAAAGTAATACAACTGCAAAACTTTCTATTCAAATAATTGAGGTCGGACTACTCAGGAAGAATAAAAACTTGCAAACATTAATGAGCTACACACGTCAAGAATTAGGTCAGCACAAGGCAGGTGAACCGGGTCCCACAAGGTGAGCTGATGACGACCAACTACTACAGTTCGTCTGCTCAGCATCCTCCAGAGCAGACTCCAACTATAAACGCAAACACGGTCTCTCGTCTTGCCGAAATAGTAAGCCGTACGATTGGTTTTGACCCGGAACGCATCGGCTTGAATTCTATAATTCGAGCGGCTCATGAAGCCCAGGCTTATTCAAAGGTATCAACAATCGAAGCCCTTGAGAATCAACTCATTGATGACCCGAAGTGTCGCCAACTGTTCACTGAGTCCATAGTCGTTCCAGAAAGCTGGCTGTTTCGTGAACCAAAGGTTTTCCAGCACATAAACACTCTGCTTTGCCAGCGCCTCCAGAAACAGTCGGAAGTCATGATGCTTTCTGCTCCCTGTGCAAATGGTGAAGAAGCCTGTTCGATTGCCTTATCACTGCTTGAGTCGGGGCACTCGCAAAACCAATTTCATATCATCGCTACCGATATCAGTCGACACGCAGTCAAACAGGCACGTAGTGGCTTGTTCTCTGAGAACGCTTTTCGCACCATCGATGAAACGCGAAAGAAAAAATGGTTTTCTTCAATGCCAAAAGGCTGGCAGGTCGCTCCCGAGATACAAGAAACAATTGAATTCTTGGATCGAAATCTGCTCGATCCAAGTACTGCAAACGAACTGATACAAAAAGCAAGAGGCGGGTTTGATCTTATTTGCTGCCGTAACTTACTCGTCTACTTTACGAAGCCTGCCAGAAAAACTCTTATTCAGACACTTGCACGTTTATTAAAGCCAGATGGAGAACTCGTTGTTGGAGCAGCGGAGACCGTCATCCTTCCAACATGTGATTGGGAGCCAACTGGCCCACTCACTTTTCGTCTCCGTAAACAAGCCATCGAGTCACCGCTCGTGCAGCAGGAATCAATTCAGGGCAACACCCACAAAAGCCCCATTCAGACGCAAGTAGAAAGCAGCCAATTTAGACATGCCAATTCAACAATTTCCTCTGGTAACACCACTGGTATTCCTACTGCTTCTCCAGAGATCTTTCGAGAAGTCGAAGCTCTGGCGAATGCTGGTGACATAGAGAATGCTATCCGACTTTGCCAAGAATCACTCCAAATCAACGGCGCGCAGACTGATCTGCTGTACACACTGGCAATTCTTCACCAAACGGCTGGAGATTTTGAGACATCCGAAAAACTACTTGAAAAAGCGGTTTACCTTGAACCACGACACGAAGGAGCCCTTCTTTCTCTTGCGCTGATTGCCAAGCGGCGGGGTGACACGACGGCGGAACGAAGGTATCGTCGAAGTGCTTCTTTCGGAGGCTTACATTCATGAAAAAGACAAGCGATCAACTACACAACGGGACATTAAAGGCGACAGAGGACAAGAGTGCCTCTGAAGGCCGACCACTTGATTGCTGGAGAGTAATTGGCGTCGGTGGAGATCGAAGCTGCCCAGAACTAGAAACGTATATTCATTGCCGTAACTGTCCTGTAATGGCTGATGCCGCCGAAGCATTCTTCAATCGTGCACCGCCGGAAGGATACCTTGATGAATGGCGACAAGTTCTTGAAACAACACCGGAAGGCGCCGACTCAAGTGGCCTGAGTGTCCTTATTTTTCGTCTTGCTGATGAATGGTTTTCACTTACTGCTGAGTCTCTGACCGAAGTTACTCCACTACGTAAAATCCATACCGTTCCCCACCGAAGTAATTCTGTATTCGCGGGCATGGTAAACGTGCGCGGACAGTTACTACTTTGCTGCTCCCTGCACGGGCTCCTCGGGCTTCGACAGATGGACCCGCAGATATTGAAATTGAAAAAAACTTCTGATTTGAAAGATAATGACAATCGAAGTATCCAGCCGTCTGACGATGCTGCGATCCTTGCTCCTGAAAGACTCTTGGTCGCCTCGCTCACTACAGGCCGAGTCACACGTAGATGGACCTTTCCAGTCAATGAAGTTGCAGGTGTACACCGTATTGGTAATGAGGAATTACGAGAGGTTCCGTCGACTCTCGGCAAGCCTGGCCAACGATTGTCGAGTGCTTTGTTTTCATGGAATTCGCGTACCGTGAGCCTCCTTGATACAAACCAGATTTTCGAGGGAATCCACGAACAAATCCCATCCTAATGCAGCGGTTTTTCTAGAGAAGGTGTTCACGTGAACGATGACTTAAGCGGTTTTTCTATGCTTGAACTGTTTCGGCTGGAGGCTGAAAGCCAGGCAGAAATTCTATCTTCAGGAGTTCTTGCAATTGAAGAGCAGCGTCAGTCTGCTGAAACAATTGAGTCACTTATGCGAGCAGCTCATTCTCTGAAGGGCGCTGCTCGTATCGTAGGCCTCGATGCTGCTGTACAAGTTGCCCACGCCCTTGAAGATGTATTTCTCGCGGCTGGTGACAACAAAATAAGTGTTCAGCCGACACACGCAGACATCCTACTCACGGGTATCGATTTTCTTTCCTCTATAGCCGCCGCTGATAATGGCACCGATACGACCTGGCAAGACAAGGCCAACACATGCGTTCGAGATCTGCAAGCACTTACTTCCAGTGCCCCGCAACAAGCGAGTGATTCGACACCAGAGTCTGCTGGACCACCAACTACAGACGGTACACACACAACGCAACCAGCAATTCCTGACAGCTCAATTACGACTGAACCAAACCAGCAGGAAACGGAGACGGCAGGCAAGGAGAAGCCTCAGCATGATGCTCTTCAAAATACGACAGAAACAAAATCTGGGGCCACTGCTGAGAATGCCCCCACGGGGACGGGCCCCACCGATGCACCGCTCCCACAAAAAAAAATCGGCTCACATGATTCCGGCAAACCACAAGCAGATCCTACCGATTCAACGAACGATGAGGAGGATCGAGTTGTTCGAGTCTCCGCAGGAAGCTTAACAAGACTTGTGGGACTCGCGGGGGAATCTCTGGTCGAGGCACGGCAGCTCAGGCCATTTGCAGACTCTCTGCTCACACTCCGTGAATCCCAAACTGATCTGTGTGATCAAATTACAGCATGCGAAGAAAAGATTCGCAGCGCTGGATTACCCCCCTCTCAAATGACGCTGATCGAGAGTTTGCGACAGCGATCAGTTCAAAGTCTCGATAAGCTTACAAAAATCATCGAGGCTTTCGAAGGGTTTGCCCGACGTAATGAAGATCTTTCGGAGCGACTGCACCGAGAAGTGATATTTAGCCGAATGAGACCTCTCGCCGATGGTATTCATGGCTTCCCGAGACTTGTACGAGATGTATCACGTCAGCTTAACAAGCAGGTTCGGCTCGTGGTAAATGGAGAACAAACCGGCGTTGACCGGGACATCCTCGACAAACTTGAGGCTCCACTTTCCCATCTTGTTCGTAATGCCCTCGACCACGGCATGGAATTGCCAGACGATCGCCTTCGTGAAGGAAAACCTGCAGGCGGAACAATCACAATTGACGCTGGACACCGGGCAGGAAGTCTTACCATCAGCATCACGGACGACGGACGTGGAATTAACCTTGAATCGCTCAAAACAAAGATCATTGAACGCGAACTCGTAACTCCTCAGGTTGCCGAGCGACTTTCCGAAGCTGAACTTCTCGAGTTTTTATTCTTGCCTGGATTTTCCACACGAAATAAAGTCACTGAAATTTCCGGAAGAGGCGTGGGCCTAGACGTTGTTCAAACCATGGTGAAGGCCGTTGGTGGAACCGTCCGCATAACAACTCAGCCTGGTACACAAACGTGCTTTACTTTGCAGCTACCGATCACGATGTCCGTTATCCGAGCCCTCCTTGTTGATATAGGCGGCGAACCTTACGCATTTCCGTTACCCAGAATCGATCACATTCTTACATGCCGACGAGAAGAAATTGCGTCAGTCGAAGCTCGTAACTATATCGACCATGACGGAGTTGCAATCGGCCTTGTACACGCCTGCAATGTCTTTGATATCGAGATGCCTGACAGCGACGAAGACACTATCTCGGTTGTTGTCGTGAGCGATAGAGGCCAGCGATTCGGATTAGTCGTAAATGATTTTTTAGGCGAGCGTGACCTTGAAGTTCGTCCGCTTGATTCACGACTCGGCAAGGTGCCAAACATAAGTAGCGCATCACTCCTGGAAAACGGAGATCCCGTTCTGATTGTTGACATTGAAGACCTTGTTCGGTCGATCGACAGTTTACTCACTGGTCGGGGGATCTCTCCGATTGACGCAGCCCGTGAAGAACTGAAAGCCAGTCAGGTCAAGCGAATATTGGTTGTTGATGATTCAATCACTGTGCGAGAACTCGAACGCCAACTGCTTCAATCACGAGGGTATGAGGTGGATGTTGCAGTAGACGGAATGGACGGTTGGAATGCTTTCCGTAGCACGCCCTATGATCTTGTTGTCAGTGATGTCGATATGCCTCGAATGGATGGGATTGGTTTAGTCACGCTCATTAAAACCGATGCACACCGCAGCCACGTTCCTGTCGTTATTGTGTCCTACAAAGACCGCGAAGAGGATCGGCTTCGAGGTCTTGATGCTGGGGCAAATCGCTACCTTACGAAAAGCAGTTTTCAAGACGACACGTTCCTTGAAACGATCGTTGACCTTATTGGTGAGCCTACCGACTAAAATTCGCTCTCGACTCAATCGCCTCCATTAGATCAAGAACAGTCCGCTCTGCAGGATCACCATTCAGGCCAATAACCTGAACACCAATCGGTAGACCCATACTGCCAACATCCGTCTGAACAGCTGTTCGCAGAACACGATCAAAGCCTGAGTGTCGGCCAGCTTGCTCACCTTCGGTAACTCGAGTTACTGGAACGACACCTGCCGGTAAGTCGACAAGATTAGCAAGCAGACACGGTGATGCCGCTGCAACAAGACGGGCTGCGGTCCCGTGTTTTAAGGCGGGTAATGAAGACACTGGACAAATGATGGCATCAAATTTCTTGGCTGTATTTCGCATATGCGCGACAATCTCCTCGCGCCTCGCAATTAACTTTTTGAATCCTTTTTTGCTACGCGGTCCGGTTGCAATCAGAGCGGCCGCATCAATTCGGTTTCCGATGATCCACATGAAAGCTGCAAGGAACGGACGGATCCATCGCGGCAAGCTCCCTATCCGTAAAAGTGTTGCAATACCGGGAATAGGTTTATCGTTACCAAAGATTTGCTGAATATCACGCCCACCATCAGCGGAAAGAAACCCGAACATGACCCACGCAGCCTGTTGTGCAACATCGTCCCGGATACATTCAACATGATGCCCAGCTTGAATCAGGGCCTGGGAAGCTTCACGGACTGCCCTTTTTATTGCCGGAGAAGGCTCAATAATCCCAGCGTCTTCCCAGACCGCAATTCTCTGAGAGCGAAATGGTTCTTCTCGATTATGTACCAGACCAAGAGAATCTGCGACGAGGCTGAGGTCACCAACACTTGAGGCTAAGAATCCTGCACGAGAAGATACGACATCGAAGTTTGGTATCGTATTGAAGGCTCCTCCAGTGCCCAGAATACCTGAAGAAGGAAGAAGAGACGGCACACCACACGCGTGTGCTGGCTGCCGAACGCTACCAGCCAAATCGTTACCCACACCTAACGGAACCACGCCAGCAGCAACAAGAGCGGCATCGCCACCGCTCGATCCGCCTGGACCTCGTGTCTTCGTCTCCGGATGATTTGTTTGTCCCCAGACAGGATTAGTTGTCTCGTGCAAATACATTGCCTGCGGAATATTTGACTTTCCTACAATCACAACACCGCATGCTTTGAGACGCTGAACAATTGCGGCATCTTCAACATCAACCTGACCGCACTTAGAAGAGATACCAAGCGTTGTCTGTAGTCCCTCGACTGCGAAACACTCTTTTATGCTCGCTGGAACACCTGCGAGGGGGCTTTCTCGGTCAACTTTGACACATACTTCTTCTGCGTCCTGATAGTGAGGTTGCGCGAGCGCATTGAGCCACTCATGCGTCTCTCGAAATCGTTGATGTGACTCCGAAAGCACCTGCTGCGGACTGGTGGTTTTAGAGTGGATAGCGTTTACTATTTCAACAATCGAACCCCGGCGCATCCAGAACCCTTCCTAAACTTAAAATATTAGACCAAAGACTCAGCCGGATCTGCTGACAGTCCATGCAAAGGTCCATATCGTCGGTAAAGACTTTCCACCAAATACTTCTCTGACACCGACTTGCCAGAAACTTTCTCTACAAGTGCTTCCGACTTCAGTGTTCTACCAGAAGCATGAATGTGTTGGTGAAGCCAGTGGAGGAGTGGAGCAAAGTCTCCTGCACGAATTTGTTCGCCAAGGCCAACACCCGCCTGTCGGGCAGCGTCCATTATCTGTGCAGAAAAGATATTCCCTAGCGTGTAGGTTGGAAAGTAGCCGATTAACCCCGCTGGCCAATGAATATCCTGCAACACGCCCTCCCGGGCGGTCGGTGGACGCCTGCCAAAGTCGGCTTCGAAGCGGTCATTCCAGGCATCTGGAAGATCAGCAACTGCAAGATTTTCATGAATGATCTCTCGTTCAAGATCAAACCGCATCATTACATGCAAGTTATACGTCACCTCATCCGCCTCAACCCGAATAAAATTAGGCTCAACACTCCTCACTGCTTCTGCCAATTGGTCTGACGTAACTTCATTAAATGATTCCGGGAAAGCTTTTCGAGCAAGTGGATAACACCATTCCCAGAAATCAGGTGAACGACCCACAAGATTTTCCCACAGTCGTGATTGCGATTCGTGAATGCCGAGAGAAGTTGCCTCGCCAGGAGGCAAACCAAACCAATCAACCGGCAAACCCTGCTCGTAGAGACCGTGTCCAGCTTCATGAAGAACACTGTACAGAGCTGTGGGAAGAAACTTTTCGTCCCAACGAGTCGTCAGACGACAATCATTGGGCCCAAGCGTTGAACAGAAAGGATGAGCTGTTGTATCGAGACGTCCTCGCTCAAATTGAAAACCAATTTTTTCAATAATTTGGCGGACAAATACCTGTTGTGCTTGGAGTGGAAAGACACCTCGAAGAGCCCTGTCTTGTGGGCCCTTTGTTGACTCAAAGCAACCACGGACAAGAGGCGCCAAAGCTTTTCGCAGCTTTGAAAACGTTGAATCTACAGACCTCCATCGAGCCCCTGGTTCATAATCATCCATCAGGGCATCATAGGGATCCAACTCCGGACTCTGACACGCTGCCAATTCTCGCTTCAGTGAAAACATCTTTTTCAGATGGCCGACCATCTTTTCCCATTCCGACGCTTCAACAGCAGCCACCCACTCTTGCTGGGCTTCAATCGATGTGCGGGCAATCTCTTCAACAAGCTTTCCTGGCACACGAGACTGTTTCTGAAAATCTTCGCGAAGCAATCGAATCGTTGCCTGAACAACCTCGGGGCCATTGGTTGCAAGTGAACTCTCCGCAAGTTTTTCTAAACGTTCCCCTTGCGCTTTCTGTGTTCGCTGGGCATGTGTTATCGCTGCTAACCTCGCTGCTTGCTCTGCCCGAAAATCCCCTGCCGCAGCTGGCAGCATCGTCTGTTCGTCCCACTGCAGCAAACCGTCAACAGTGGCCAAAAGAGAGACTTTCTTTGCATGCTCGCAAGAAGCTAGAAAATCCTCAAAACCTGATTTCTCATCGGCTAAATCTGAATAATTCACTCTTTACTCCACCTCACGAAGGTCAAATTGTTCTGTTTGCTGGGTTCATTTTGGGCAATGTCAAGGCGACACCGCTTGAATCTGATTATCATGATAATTGACTACGGTACACAATTTTGAAATCCCAATACACAAGGACAGTCATTCACAATGCTCGACGCACTCATTATTGCAGCCCATCCAGATGACGCTGAACTTGGGATGGGAGGAACCATTCTGAGAATGCTTGAAGATGGGTTGAGTGTTGGCATTCTCGATCTCACCAATGGTGAACCTACTCCGCTTGGAACACCAGAAATCCGGATGACTGAAACACAAGCGGCAACTGACGTACTGGGTGTCACATGGAGAGAAAACCTCGGGCTTCCTAATCGGAAACTTCAACCTGACTTAGCTGCACGAGCAGCTCTTGCCGGTGTTATGAGACAGACCCAGCCCCGCTGGCTTTTTACGCATTATTGGGTCGATGCCCACCCTGACCATGTTGCTGCATGTGAACTGACTGAAGCTGCACGATTCTGGGCAAAACTGTCGAAATGCGACTTACCAGCCAAACCCCATCACCCGGAACGCATCTTCCACTTTTGGAGTGTCCACCAAAAAACACCCCCTCAACCATCCTTTGTGATTGATACGACGAAGACCCATCAAATAAAACAGAAAGCTATTCACTGCTATAGAAGCCAATTTCCCGCCTCAGACTCGGGCTTATCTGTGCCCGAGCGGGTAGCGGCCGGGGATGCCTGGTGGGGGACGATGATTGGCACTGCCGCCGGCGAACCCTTTGCCTGCCGTGAACCAATTGCTTTGTCCGGATTTGGTGACTTACGGTGACTTTCCCGAAGAGACGGTTCTTCTCAAAAAGGACGTTTCGTACACCTCGTGAAGTCTGGGCGCTTCAGGCAGGCTCATTGTGTCAATTTGAGCGACCGATAGGGTACAGCCTGCTTGGGTGAGGGAGACTTCGCAGGCTAGCACGCAGAACTCTGGTGAGCAGCGTGCATGAGAGCCGAATAAAAGTAACGGTGGACTTGAGGGTCTGCCACTTGCACTGAACGTTAGTACGCTTTCGCCGAAAGGAAAAGCACTCATGGCCTCTCGAGATATAAACGTCGTTGCACTCGTAAAGGGCAGTGAACGATATGTGTTTCTCTTTGATGACGACAGTAGATCAGAGACACTGAGAACGCTAAACCGCTACGCGGCAGACCCAAAACTTAGCTTCTCCTGGTATGACGCGTCCGTCCTCGGTCAGAAAGTACGTCAAAACAAGTCTCATTCACGAAGAGAAGGCATCGCCCCACGAGTTGACCGTCGAACCTCGTAGCTTCAGGATGCAACGACCGCCTTCGGGTAATGAATCTAAAACACTCTCATTATAGTATTAAAAGGTTATGGTCGATCACGCGGCGAACCCTGCTTTTAGAGAGGCTTTGAATCGCTATCTTCGTTTCTTGGTAGCTGAAAGAGGTGGTGCAACCCATACGGTAAAAAGTTACCGTGAGGACTTGCTTCAACTTATTGATTATCTTCAAGATGCTGGCTGCAACCGACCTGCAGACGTCACAACAGTTGTACTTCGCCGTTACGCGGCAGCCCTTCATGCAACAGGCTACGCACCAACTACAATAGCTCGCAAGCTAGCGAGTATCCGCAGTTTCTATCGATTCGGCCACAGAGAAGGGTGGGTCTCATCAAACCCCGCGCAGCCTCTCCGGAGTCCAAAGCGAGGCCGTTCGCTCCCGAAATTCTTAACAGGAGATGAGATAGCACGTTTGCTGGTGGCTCCGGCTGCCACCACTGATGCAGGACTTCGTGATCGGGCAATCCTTGAACTTCTCTATTCTTCCGGTGTTCGTGTAGCAGAATTAGCTGCAGTGAATGACACCGACCTCGATCTCGAATCTGGCACTGTGAAGGTGCGCGGCAAAGGGCGTCGAGAACGTCTTGGAATAGTCGGGTCACACGCACGCCAAGCAATCAAACGATGGCAATCCGTCCGAAAGAGATTTGGAAAGCGACAATCAGCCGGTAGCACGTCCCCCCTCTTTCTAAACAAATTTGGCGGCCGGCTTTCGGTGAGAAGTATTGGCCGTTTATTAGAAAAACATCTTGTGACGGCTGAACTGACCGGCCGAGCAAGCCCTCATACACTTCGTCACAGCTTTGCCACGCACTTACTTGATGCCGGCGCAGATATCAGAAGCGTGCAAGAACTTCTCGGACACAAAAGTCTTGTTACGACGCAAATTTATACTCACGTTACGACAAGCCGCTTACTTGAAGCGTTTGAAAACGCACACCCGCGTGCACACTAGCTATTTATCAAGCAAGACCACGCCTTACTGCCCATACGGCAGCCTGAGTCCGATCACTTACGGCGAGCTTTCGGAGAATATTTTGAACATGCTCTTTCACGGTTTCCACGCTTATTGTGAGTGATTGGGCAATCTCTTTATTCGAGAGCCCCAACGCCACGTGCCGCAAAACCTGCATCTCTCTCTGAGTAAGCGGGACATCAGGATCAGGTGTCACAACACGATTGGCCATGGTAGTCGCCACTCTACGCAACTCTCCAGCACGCAGCGGAAGTTTCCCGGAAGCTGCTCCCGTAATTGATTCCAGCAGTTCTTCCCGACTGCAGCCCTTAAGAATGTAGTCGTGGGCTCCCGATGCAACAGCTCGAGCAATGTACGTTGGGTTATCAAAAGTCGTGAGCATAATACACCGCACACTCGGAGCGTCATTACGAATATTTTCGAGTGCTTTGAGACCGTCCTTCCCTGGAGCCATCCTGATGTCAAGCAAAATAACATCTGGCTTATGCTTCATCGCAAGACTGACGGCTGCTTCGCCTGACGAGGCCTCCGCAACTATCTCCACGTCTGTACCATCAAGAAGGTTTACGAGCCCGCACCTCACGACTTCGTGATCATCTGCGACTACAACTCTGACACTACCAGCAGCCATCAATTTCCCTCGTTCTTACTCGAAAATTTTTCACAACTCAAAGATTCCGTGCGTTCTGTTGAAAACGGTTTCGCGGGACTTCGGTACAGTTTCAAGTCTCCGTATACATTGGCTATTCATAACTGTTGTTCTGCAAATCTATACATGTATTCGGAGCCTAAAAAGCCTTCGAATGTGCTTAAATAAGTCAGAATGCGACTTGGTTTATTCAAATGATTACATCATCTGAACTCAAAAAGTGGACATACTTTAAATCATCTATTTTGCCGGAGGGGAACTTGACGACTTGCCTAAAGCATGATGATTCAACATTCAATATCTGCTCCTCGGATACAGTCGTACGGAACGTGGCGGTGGGTTCACTCCTAAAAACAAAAAAAGTTTTCAGTGCAAGGTGCCACTTAGGTGTGAATATTTAGCTTAGCACGTAATAGGAGCTCAGTAGATTACCCAAAAAGCAGGGGGTCGCATGGGGGGGTAACTGATGAACAACGTTCGTCTGGTGAGCACTTGTATCAAAACTGCAAGTACTTTCAAAAAAACCGCAGAAATACGTTCTACCAAGCCTAGCCGCTTCATAACAAGTTTCATTGGCTTCATTTGCTTCTCACTTTCTCAGTGAGGTGGCTCCCCACCATCTCTCATCAGATCAAGAAGCTCTTGCGCGCCCTGGCTTAAAAGCTTCTCAGCGACCTCTCGGCCCAGTAAAAAGGCACTTTCTGAGGTACACACCTGCGACGAGCAAGACGCTGTTAGCATTTCCACCTTTCCTCCGGCATCAGACAATACACACCCTCCCAAGCTTAGTTCGCCGTCTGCTTCAAATCTTCCCCAACTCCCAATTGGCGCGAGACATCCCCCAGCGAGAGACGCCAGAAGCGCACGCTCTGAAACGGTTGACAGGTACGTTGCAGGATGATGTATCGGTTCAAGAATTTCTTGAACCCGTTGATTCGCCTCCTTGATCTGTATTACCAAGGCTCCCTGAGCCACTGCCGGCCAAAAATCTGGTGGCTGGAGTACTTCTGTTATGCAGTCCGCGCGGCCAAGTCGTTCGAGGCCTGCCGCTGCGAGAACGACCGCATCAAGCTCCCTCTCGTCAACTCGCTTCAGACGTGAATCAACGTTGCCTCTGATAGCAACAATCTGGAGGTCCGGGCGGACAGCCCGAATCTGAATTCGTCGCCGAATACTTGCTGTACCAACACGCGCGTCCGCTGGCAGATCACGAAGCCCGACGCCATCCCGACTCACCAAAACATCAAATGGTGTCGCCCTTGGTGGAGTACAGGCAAATTCAAGACCCGGCGTCATTGCCGTTGGCAGGTCTTTCAGACTATGAACCGCTAGATCAATTCGTTCTTCGAGGAGTGCTTTTTCAAGCTCACGAACAAAGACGCCATCATTCCCAATCTGTGCAATTGGGACAGTCTGTTGCTGATCCCCACGAGTCGAGATGATGACTTCTTGTACTTCAAAGCCAAAACTCCGCAGTTGATCTATGACATGACCTGTTTGAGTTCGAGCGAGCTGGCTTCCACGAGTTCCCACTCGCACCATCTCACCAGCAAGTTTTCCCACGTTTTTCTGTTCCCTCTGATGTACGGTTTGTCTCAAAAAGAATTGCTTCGACAGCTTTAACGATTGCCTTCAGAATCCATAGCCTCATCTGTTCTTGCAAGAACAGCAGCGTAAACAACTGTGACGTTAATCTCCAGCAGACAGCGTGTTATAGCCGACAGTGTAGCTCCAGTGGTTGCGACATCATCCACAACGAGTACTCGTTTACCTTTGAGCTGACTACCAACACCAGAAAATTTTGCGGAGGCATTTGCAGGTCGCATTTTGGCTGATAATGACTTCTGAGGCCTCGCCAATATCTTTTGTTTTATATCACAGCGATACGGAACCCTAAGCCGTGACGCAATTTGTTTTGCCATGGTATTTGCAGAATTTGTCCCTCTCTCCCAACGCTTCCGCCAATGCATGGGAACTGGAACAACAGCATCTAACTTCAACTCCCGTATGGCCGGGTGCTGTTCAATAAGCAGATCCGAAAGAGCTTCCACAAGACCTTCACCTGAGGGCTTCTTACCCGCCAAGACACTTTCACGCAGGCGGTCCTGATAACTGCCAAGCACAAACATCTGCTGCCACAAAATTGTTCTCTCACCCAGCTGCTGAACAAGTTTTTGACACAAAGGGCATGATGAGTCACTGTGCCTCGGAAGACCACACTGGCCGCACCGTGGACTTACGTCAGTTATTTCAAACCGACATGTTTCACACAAAGGGATATTGTTTTCAGCAGATCGATTTCCCGGCAGTTGATCGCCACGAATGTCTTGACCACATGCCACGCAACTTCCCGGAAAAAAAATGGTACTTAATTCGACAGCTTGCCGGATTGCCCAGCCTTTGCAAGCAACCCAACTAAACGGCAGCCTTCTGAAATTCCTCAACATTCCATTTGTTCCCGGTTTAGCGTAGACAAAAGAATTGACGCTGACAGACAGCCTACCTATCTTTCCGGAACTCGGCATCTATTCCCTTGGCAACTTCATTTCATGCTGATTGATCGCTACATCATTCGCGCACAGCTACAAGCATTTTGTATTGTCTTTATTAGCCTTGCTGGGCTGACGTTTGTTATCGATGCGTTCACGAATCTCGAAGAATTCATGCTTCATGCTGAAAAAACAGGTGGGCTTATACGTGTCCTCGGTATGTACTACGGCTATCGACTCATCTCATTTTTCGATGCCACGAGCCCCATTATTTCACTGGCCAGCGGGATGTTTGCTTTATCATGGCTTGAACGACATAACGAACTCACTGCGCTTTTAGCGGCTGGCGTAACTCGGTGGAGGATCGCAAAACCCGCAATTCTTTTCACGATCGTCGTGAGCCTTCTTGCCATTGGCAATAGAGAGTTTGTGCTACCTTCGATACGGTTTGTAATCGCACGTAATGCACAAGATCTTGATGGGCAGACTCAAAAAAACTTTGAGGCCCGATATGACCACGAAACTGAAATACTGTTCCGGGGAAAATCTTACCAGGAAGCCCTGCGGCGTCTCGAGTCCCCAAGCCTGCTAATGCCTCCCTTGCTGGCTGAACTTGGCCCACAGATTGATGCAGCCGAAGCCATCTGGAAACCCGAAGCAACTGAACATCCAGCAGGGTATTTGCTTCGTGGAGTTTCCCGACCGCCTGATATTGATGCGTTACCGGCTCTCAAACTTCAGGATTCAACTGTTATTTATACTGTCCAAAACTCTCAATGGCTTAAACCCAGTGAATGCTTTGTGACAAGTGGCGTTAGTTTTGAACAAATGATCGGCTCAAGTAATTGGAGTCTTTATTCATCGACAATCAATCTGATTGATGCAATTTCAAATCCTAGCCTAGGAGTTGGTGCTGAGGTTCCACTACGAGTCCATGCTCGATTCGTCGCCCCATTTCTTGATATTTCTCTCGTCTTGCTCGGCATACCACTGGTGCTTGGACCAAGTCGACGGGGTGTCTTCGTGGCAGTTGGACTCTGCGTTTTAACAACCGTAGCGTTTTTCCTGACGATACTTAGCTTTCATGCCCTAGCGACTAGCTATATTCTTGGACCATCTTTAGCTGCCTGGGCTCCGTTAATGGTGATGGCTCCACTTGCAGCATGGCGTGCCCAGCCCATGTGGGAATGAAAAAGAATGGCAAGAAAGTTTTGAGGCCTGTATCACAGCAAGTGGCAAATCCTTCCCGAACCTCTTTTCTTAGCCAAACCTTTTTTCTCGACCCGAACCACCCTCTCTGCCGATAGTATCAGAAGAGGCGGGGGATGCGCCTCTCCAGCATCAAGAATAATATGATTCTGGAAACCAATTTGGCAAAGGAGTGCCCTAACAATGTGGATTAACACCACACGCTTTGGACGTATCGACGTTGATTCAGCCGATCTGCTGAACTTTCAAAGTGGCCTGCCCGGTCTCGAACAATGCCGAGAATGGGCTTTGCTTGCTGACGCTGAGAACGACGCTCTCGGCTGGCTTCAAAGCACAACCCGAGACGATATCGCAATCGCGGTTGTCAGCCCAAGACGTTTTGTACCCCAGTACCAAGTCCGTATACCAAGAAGTGAGCTGACCCCACTGCGACTGCACGATATTAAGCAAGCGCAGCTTGTGGTAGTTGTCAGTAAAAATAACAAAGGACTTACACTTAATCTGAAAGCCCCAATCGTCATAAACCTCGAAGCCCGTACAGGCCGTCAAGTTGTTGCGAGCGGAGACTTATCTTTGCATCAACAACTAGATCACACCCTAGCCACGCTTAAAAAGAGTGCATAATTCGATGTTAGCTGGAAGCTTGGAACACCAGCTTAAAATACATCAGGAAGGAACCAACGATGCTCGTACTCTCCAGACAACGCGATGAAAGCATAATGATCGGCGACAATATTGTTGTGACGATCGTAGATATTCGTGGAGACAAGGTACGACTAGGCATCAATGCACCTTCGGAAATTCCTGTGCATCGCCAGGAAGTCTATGAAGCTATCCAGCGCGAGAATATTCGAGCGGCCAGCCTGGCACCTGAAGAAACTCGGGACATCGGCGGACTCACGTCCAAGTGACTGTTTGTTAAGAGCTTACTCGGCCATTTTTTCCAAGAAGCCTATGCCGCATGTGTTTTACAAACACGCACGCCGAGGCCCGCATTGTCGCTTCAAAAACCAATCGTCAAGCCTAAAGCTATCAATTACTGGCATAGAGATTTCCATTTGGCAAAGCGGCTACGGATTCAAGAAGTACTCAGGTTCATTGCCAGGCCGCCACTTAATGTTACACCCGATGCTCGGACGTTGTGACTGAGGGAGTGGGTGCGATTCGAGCAAGGCATCTATAGCCTTTCGAAGATCCTCGCCTGTCACGGGCACTCCGCTGTTTGGGCGACTCTCATCAAGCTGGCCGCGGTACACTAATTTGCGGCTTCCATCAAAAAGATAAAAGTCCGGTGTGCAGGCCGCCCCATAGATCTTTGCAACCTCTTGTGTCTCATCAAACAAATAGGGAAAGGGATAACCCCGCTGTTCACTTTCATGAACCATTTGTTCTGGCGAGTCGGCTGGGTGTGCTGCGACATCATTGGAGTTTATAGCCACCATGCCGATACCCTTCGGCATGTACTCATGGCCAAGTGCTGCTAACTCATCTGCAACATGTTTTACAAATGGACAGTGATTGCAAATAAACATCAAAACCGTCCCATGCTCTCCAGCAACATCTGCAAAAGAAAGGGTTCGTCCGTCTATATTTATTAGTGAAAAATCCTCTGCCTCTGTACCAAGAGGCAGCATCGTACTTGGAGTGCGGACCATTTTCTTTTCCTTCAAAACGAGTCTTGGAAACAATCAATACGTAACAAGCCACTCAGCTACCCACCATTTACCCGAAACAGAAAACATGCATTTGCCGTAGTTGCGGCCGCAAGAGACTCAAGCGTCTCTCCACGGATATTTGCTAAACACCTCGCTGTATGCACTACATGTGACGGCTCATTTCGTCTTCCTCGCAATGGTTCGGGAGACAAAAATGGGCTGTCTGTCTCGATAAGTAAACGATCGAGTGGAACTGTTTTAGCTACTTCTCGAAGTGACTCAGCCGAGCGAAATGTCACCATTCCTGCAAAACCGATAAAAAACCCTAACTCAATGGCCTCAGCTGCTTCCTCGGCAGTCCCGGAAAAGGCATGCAACACACCGGTTATTGGTTTTTGTTGAGTTGCTTCAGCAATCGTATCAAGCACATCGCGAATGCTGTTACGAGTATGGATGACAAGTGGTAGTTCCGTCGCTTGCGCTAAACCAATATGCCGATCAAAAAACAATTGCTGATTTTCTTTTGAGGCGACCGTACGAAACCAATCTAAGCCTGTTTCACCTATTGCAGAAACTTTTCCTGACTCGACAAGGCTTTGGATACGGTCCCACTCTTTCTCGTCAACCTCATCAACATCGTTTGGATGAATGCCTACCGCACAAGAAACCCCTTCTTCGTTCTCACTTAATTGAACTGCTGCCTCGCTATCAGCCGCACGTGTGCCAATAACGGTCATGCGCGAGACGCCCGCTGCACGAGCACGCTGGAGAACGTCCTCTGTATCCCCGCCATAACGCATTGGGTCGAGGTGACAATGACTGTCAAAATATTCTATATGTGCCACAGAGAAAGCAGCCTTGTGTCATTATGAATAGGACTCAGCAGGACCAACAAGCAAACATCTTATCGACTCGACTACGAAGCAGTAGCCGGCGCGTTATTCTTCAGCCTTCTTTCCTGCTGACGAAGCATCTCAAGATGCCCCTCAACTGATGAAATTGCCTCGCGGACAAGTTCGGCTGTCTTATCAGCACCACTTCCTCTTTGACCAACAATTCCGTCTGCCTGATCACGCAGGTTTTGGAGCGCATTTTCCCGCTTCTGCAGATCAGCAATGAGTACTGGGAGCAGGAAGCCAAGATCAACATCATGCCAACCAGTGAAAGCTAGTGGGAAAAAGCTTTGTGGAAGTTCGAATTGTTCTGCCACAAGGATTGTCTCGGCTCGATCAACGAAATTCTGATGGTCTGAAACGACATCCACTAATGTCAGTTTCAGTGATTCATCACCTCGGTATGTCCAGACATTTGAATCAGAAAGATACATCAAGGGAGACTGGCGAAAAAGTCGTACGAGGCGACAGAGAACCACTTCCTCATTTTGTTTTGAAGTCATAGTACTGAAATCCCTAAAAACAATCTCTTCTTTAATTTGGCATCAAACTGAACGTTTTTACGAAGCAATGACGCCTGCTAAATGGGCCGCTGCATAGAGCCCAGACCAGAAAACACCGAATATCACAACAGGCAGAACGAGGCCAGTAATCATTGCTCCAGAAATTGACACAAACGGGAACGGTTCCGACACACGGTCTTCTGGAACTGGGTCGAATGTCATCACTTTAAGTACTCGCAAGTAATAAAAGAGACTTATCACCGTATTGAAGCCACCAATAACCAACAGGCTCAACATCAGAGGGCTTTCGGCGCCTGATGTGATTGCATCAACAAGCGAAGAGAACACGAGGAACTTTGCAACAAATCCCGCTAACGGCGGAAGACCAATAAGACTCACAAGGACGACTGCCATGGCAATGACAATTCCGGGACTCACATGGATCAATCCGGCATACGATGAAATCTCTTCGCTTTTCAAGCGATTCCGAAGGAGAGCAACGATACCAAATGCCCCTAGGTTCATAAAAAGATAGGTGGCAAGATAAAACGCAACTGCTGACACTGCATCACGTGCTCCCTGCGGAGAAATCGCCACCATAGCAACTGCAGCAGCAACAGCCATCATGAGGTAGCCGGCATGAGCAATTGTTGAATAGGCAAGGAGTCGCTTCATATTGGTCTGTCCATACGCAGCTAAATTACCAAATGTGCAGGTAACAGCAGCAAAGAGGCCAATCACATAAACAACAAAATGCCTCGCATCCGTAATTGCAACAGCGTTGGCTGACATGCCCACGGCATCATCACTTGCCGGTGTGGAAAAGGCGAAAGCCACCCGAACCAACAACGCTATGGCAGCAGCCTTACTCGCCACAGAAAGAAAAGCGCCCACCTCGGCAGCTGCACCTTCAAAAACATCTGGGCACCAAAAATGAAACGGGACAGCAGAGAGCTTAAATGCCAAACCAACAGAAAGCATAAGCCCTCCTAAACAAAGCACCATCGTGCTTCCGCTCGTACCACCAGCTGCTAGAACTCGGGACATCTCAAACGACACATCTGGCAAAACAAGTGTCCCCAACACTCCAGAAATCAGACTAATTCCGTAGAGCATGACCCCGGCTGCCCCTGCACCGTAAATAGCATACTTCAAGGCAGCTTCAGAACTTGCCGGCCTTCCTTTGAGCATGCCAGCCAGCGCATACGACGGAACACTTGCCATTTCGACCGCCATGAAAACTATTAACAGATTATTGGCCGACACCATGAGGCACATCCCGAGTGAACTTCCCAGAACAAGTGAATAGAAGTCAGCTCCATCCTCTCTGTCAGGAATTCCCGATAATTTCGTGAGCACGACATAGAGGACCAAAAACCCTGCTAGTACGAGTCGAAGAAATGCGGTAAATGAATCAAATACAAGTAGCCCGCCAAATAATTCAGTCCTCACTGCAGTCGCTGGAAGCAGAGAATCACCCACCTGGCTACCAATGCTGAGAAAATCGATGTACGCATACCATGCAGCAAAACAGACCCCTCCCAAAGCAATCCCACCAGAATCAAGATATCGCAGTAGAGGGAGCATTCGGCACAGCAACAGCAAAACGATTGTTGCTACCAAACAAAGTTCGGGCCGGAAAAGGGGCAATGAAACACGAACAGTGTCAACAAAAAGTTCGTTCAGCAGTATGCCAACATTCAACTCGGGGGTCACCAAAAGTTCCTTTCCTTCAACGCAGTTCCCAGATGTATGGATTAGTCCTGAGCCCAACGCGAGGCAATCTCACCACTCGTGATTTCAGCACGAGTGACAACACCTTCACTGTCTGACAAGCCGTGATCACCCTCAGCGACAATCATTTTCCGAGCTCCGTCGTGCACATCTCGTGTCCAATTAGCAAGATTTTCGACTTGCTGGTTTACGGAAGGAGTCACATATTGGAAAAGCAATTGAGGCGCGACGCCGAAGAGGATCGCCAAGAATACAAGTGGTGTCGCAATCGACAATTCACGCGGGGTAATGGGCTTCAGCGCATCTTCATGCGGCCCCCGATACTCAGCCCCAAGATAGACTCTTTGAATTGCCCACAAGATATACGCCGCTGTAAGAATCACAGTGAAAGCCGAAATGACTGCGAGTAGCCTACTGTAATTCCAACTCGAGAGAGTCACTAAAACCTCTCCGATGAAACCACAGAGTCCAGGAAGACCTAAGCCAGCGAAAAAGAGAACTATTGCCAACCCGCTGTACACAGGCATCTTACTGAAAATTCCGCCAAACTCGTTCAAGTTTCGGTGATGAACGCGGTCATAAAGAACTCCCACCATGAAGAACATACCCGCGGAACTGATTCCGTGAGCAAGCATTTGGAACATGGCTCCATTTACACCCTGAGCCCAGAACTCCCACTGATACTCCTGACCTGCGACTGCACTCCAGACGCCAAGCCCGAGCATCACATAACCCATATGGCTAACTGAGCTATATGCCACCATCCGTTTAAAATCCGTCTGGGCGAGAGCAGCAAAGGCTCCGTAGACCATAGACACAACACCTACGCCACAAACCAACCACGCCAGGGACAGGCCTGCACCGGGGCAGATTGGATAACAAATACGCAGAATTCCATACCCACCGAGCTTCAATAAAACGCCAGCCAAGATCATTGAAATTGGCGTTGGGGCTTCGACATGTGCATCAGGCAGCCATGTATGCACTGGAAAGACCGGGACTTTGATAACAAAACCGATAAGCAGTAGCAGAAAAGCCCACGTCTCGAGACTCATTCCAAGCCAGACGGTGGTCGCTGCAAATGGTGAGTTCGGCAGTTGACCGACGGCAGCCAACGCCATCAGATTGAACGTATGCACAGCACTTTCTGCAGAACGTATCGACGCGATCTCCTGTGTTGCACTTGAAGGCTGCACGACATGCGTCGCAATAAGTTGCTGATCAGAGAGCAGACGAACGTCGCTCGTGAAATAGAGCATAAGGATTGCTATAAGCATGAGCACGCTACCGAGCAACGTGTAAAGAAAAAACTTGATAGCGGCATACTCACGCCGTGGACCACCCCACACACCAATGAGAAAATACATCGGCAATAACATGACTTCCCAAAAAACATAGAACAGGAAGAAGTCAAGCGAGACAAAGACACCGAGCATGCCAGTTTCAAGCAAAAGAAAAAGCACATGATACGCCTTCACATGTTTTTTAATGGACCAACTCGCTGCAGCGGCCAACATGGAAATAAACGTAGTCAAAACGACAAGAGGCAGACTGATTCCATCAATCCCTAGCAGATATTCGATACCAAAAGATTCGATCCACGGCAGTTTCACGACCCCCTGCATTTCTGCCTGTCCGACAACAAATTGGCCGGGCCCAACAGCACCAAAAAAATGGGGCACGGCAACCCACAGAGACAACAGGAAGACGACAGCGGTTGTCGCGAGTGTGCTCCACCGAATGATCTCTTCACGAGCCTTGGGAATAATTGGCAACGATAAACCAGCTGCCACAAGAGCAGGCAAAAAAACGATAAGTGTAAGCGGCCAAAAGGCGGGGTTCTCAGCGGGTGCCATGTGTTATTCCATAAACGGCGGGGGGAATTCTAACCAGCAAATGAAGTCCGGAACAAAAGTGTTGCAAGGACAAATATTGCGACAGTACCAACAACAATAAACATTACATACTGACGAAGGTTACCCGTCTGGACACGCTTGAGTTCAAGCCCAGCCTTCCAAGTAACACTGCCAGCTACATTCACAATGCCATCGACAACCACACGGTCAAACCAGGCGTCTACGCTCGCAATCTGTCGAGCTATCCATGCAAGTGAATTTATAAATCGGTCGATCACCTGAGTATCAATAGCACTTATAAACCGTGCCACACCAAGTGCTGGCAGTACAAAAAGCACGTTATAGAGTTCATCAACGTACCATCTATGCACCAAAAAAGTATAAATTGGACGGGCCGCATGAGCGACAGCTGCCGGTGATACAAGAGGCTTTAGGTACATAGCTGCAGCAAGCAGAACACCGGCAAGGGCAGTCAGGAACGCTGTCAGCGTGGCAGTGACGTGAATAGCACCAACGTGACTTTCGTGCTCAGCAGGCAAGGTAATGCTCCCAAGGATTCCCGCTGTCGTAATTGTCTCTGCAGTGCCAGCCGGGCGTGATTGCTCCAGCAAGCTTTCAACACCTAGCCCACCGGGTAATGCCCAGCCTGCAACGACAGCAAAAACAGCAAGTGCAACCAGTGGAGCCGTCATGACTCGAGGCGACTCATGAGCATGTTCAAAAACATGCTGATCGCGAGGTGCTCCTGCAAACGTCATAAACCAGAGACGAAACATATAAAACGCCGTTATAAATGCCCCGCCTGCGACAGCTACGTAAAGAATTGAATGCTGCGGATTTGTGCGAGAAAAAAGGAGGGCCTGGGCAAGGATTGCATCTTTTGAGTAGTAACCACTAAAGCCCAGCACAAATGGAACCCCTGCACCGATAATCGCAAGGCACCCAATGAGCATCGTCCATCCTGTGTATGGCATTACTTTCAAAAGACCACCCATCTTTCGCATGTCATTTGTATGGCAAGCATGGATGACTGATCCTGAACACAGAAAGAGAAGGCTCTTAAAAAATGCATGGGTTATCAAATGAAACAGACCCGCAACCCACCCCCCTACACCGAGTGCAAGCATCATATAACCAAGCTGACTCACTGTTGAGTAGGCAAGCACACGCTTGATGTCGGTGGCCGTTACGGCGATAGTAGCTGCGATAAAAAGCGTCAAACCTCCGGTGTATGCTATTACCAGCAAGACGTCTGGGGTGAGCACTGGAAAAAAACGTCCGACCAGGTACACGCCCGCAGCCACCATCGTGGCAGAGTGCACAAGGGCTGATACTGGTGTTGGTCCTTCCATTGCATCCGGCAACCAGACGAAAAGTGGGACCTGTGCACTTTTGCCAACACAGCCACAAAAAATACCAAGACCTGCGACAAACAGGAGCCATCTACCGTACCCTTGCTCACGCCAGCCTGGCACAGCAGCCGCAACTTCACGACGCAACTCACTTCTACTTGGGTTGGCAGCAGCCATCTTCTCGATCTGATCAGCCGCAGCAAAAGCTACTAAACCATCCGGCACCTGCTGCTCATGATGGTTTTCAGCAGGACGAACCAGTTCAAACAAGCCTGGCTCGACCTGACCCGTGGCTGAACTTACGCTGTCACCAAAGTGCAATGTTCCGAGACCACCCCAAAGCGCCATAAGACCAATAAGCATGCCGAAATCACCAACCCGATTCACGATAAATGCTTTATTTGCAGCCGTTGATGCTGAGTGGCGTTCAAAATAGAAGCCGATGAGAAACCAGGAACAGATACCGACCAATTCCCAGAAAATGAAGACCATTGCGAGGTTGCCGGCTATCACTATTCCCAACATTGAAAAACAGAATAGAGATAGAGCCTGAAAGAAACGAGGAAAACGACCCTCTCGATGAAGTGGCTCGCCTGTTGCAAGTTGCACTTCCGAGTCGGTCACATCATGAAGTTCATCATGCATGTAGCCAGCAGCATAGACATGGATGCACGTTGCAATAAAAGTAACCACAACAAACATTAATACAGTGATCGAGTCGATATACCAGCCGATAGACAACCGAAGGGCCCCGCTTGCATAGAGCGTGTACCAGTCACCTGAATATGAGGCAGAGGCAACATGCTCTCCGTGGCCACTCGCATGACTGCCTCCGGCAGCACTGTGCCCCGGAGAACGAAATACCACAGCCTGAACCGGACGAGTTGACTGCCCGGCATCAGTGTTATTGCGATGGACCGAAGCATGCCCCTCATCGTGGTGAGGTGATGGCATTGGCGGGCCAGCCGTCGTCCAAGCGACCAAAGCTACAAGTGACAGAAATAAAGAGGCACCAATAGATGAAGTCGCAACCGTTGCGGCACCTTTTCCGTGAGCACCCATGCGGGTGCCGAAAAACAGAATCGCCACAAATGAAGCGAGTGGAATTAGCCATGCAATTCCGAGCAAAATTGGTAAGAGTTGTGCGACAGCCATTCTTTTATTTCGTAATACCCTAAAACCCCTGAATGTACGCCCAGGGCTTCAAAAATTCTGTAATGTCAATTACCCATGCAAGTCATCCGCTCGATCAACATCGACCGTAGCGTGGTTGTTATAAAAATTAAGCGTGATGGCCAGTGCCACAGCAGCTTCTGCTGCGGCCAACAAAATAACAAACAGGGCCATCACTTCCCCATCGAGTCCAAGCACTGATCTGCCATCCCCGGCAAGATATTCTGAACCAAAGGCAACAAAGTTGACGTTTGCGCCGTTAAGAACGAGCTCTATGCCCATGAGAACGCCCACCGCATTCCGTTTTAGAGCCATACAAACGACACCACACGTGAAGAGAATCGCGCCGACAACAAGGTAGTGCGAAACACTCACGACTCCAAACAATGCGAATGTCATTCCGAGCCTCCTGCAACAAGAGTAGAGGAAGCAGCGACAGGAGACCCCGGCTTTACCGAATCTGCAGAAGCAACTAAATCAACCGGACGTGGAACTCGACGCCGCTTGGCTCTCGCTAGATATGCCGCCCCAACCAGAACAACTAAGAGATGAACCGACACTATTTCAAAGGGAAGAAGATACCCACTCTTCGGTCGCACTAAATTTTCGTCGGCAACCTGATCCACACGGACCCCAACAAGAGCCATACCAAGAGGTGTTGCCGTGGGTGCAGTAGCCACGCCTTGACCCGCCTTCTGCCACGAATCAATAGAAAAAGCAGCTTGGACCAAGACCGCTAAAAGCGCGGCAGCCAGAATGCCTGCAATAACTCGATCACCTGCCGGTGTCCGCAGGGCAACTAATTGAGTCTGAGCCGTGAGCATTACACCGAATACGAGCAGGACCAATGTTCCACCAACATAAATCATCAATTGCATCGCACCGACAAACTCTGCGCCGGCCAGAAAAAAAAGACCTGCAGTAGCCCCCAACGAAAGAACGAGGTGCAGTGCCATACGGACAACATTATCAGAGAGAACAACCATGACTGCCGCAACACACGCAACTCCGGCAAACAACAAAAAGAAAAACCCATGCCAATCGAGAAACGGAAACAAGCTTGCTAATACGCTCAGGGCCTCGTGATTCATCGCGACACCTCCGCAATACGACGCGATGGGGTAATGCCACTCAAAGAGTCTTTATTAACAGACTCTTCGCTGCCGCTTTGCTCAAGCCACCCTTCTCGCACACCAGCAGCGTTTTGGAAGCTACCTGGGACAAGCCCCCCTGGCAGAAACAGTTGCCAAAGCATGACGCCCACAAACATGGCAGCTGCTATTGGAGTGCAGTATTTCAAGCATGTCGTCATCACTTGGTCAATTCGCAATCGCGGTAACGTCCAACGAATCCACATCATGACAAAGACACCGACTGCAGCCTTTAAGAAAAGGTTGACACAGCCTAGTAAGCGAAGTGCGTATGGGGCGTTTACCGCCATACCATCACTCAGTCCAAGGAGCTTCGAAACGGGAACTGGACCGTTCCAACCTCCTAGAAAAAGGATCGCGGCAAGAGCACTCACCAAAAACATTGATCCATACTCTGCCATAAAGAAGAAGCTCCATCGCAAGCCTGAGTATTCTGTATGGAAGCCAGCAACAAGCTCACTCTCTGCCTCCGCCAAATCAAACGGAGCTCTATTCACACTCGCGAGTGCGCATGTGTAATACACCCAAAAAATAATGAACGTAAATGGGTCGTGAAAAATAAACCAATTGGAAGCCCATCCCGCTTGTTTTTCACCAATTGTGACAAGGTCCATACTACCCGCCAGCATCACTGGCACCACAACACACATACCAAGAGGAACTTCATAACTCACCACTTGAGCAGCCTCTCGCATCGCGCCAAACAAAGACCACTTAGAAGCCGATGCGTACCCAGCCAGAATGACACCAAACACTTCTAGACCGAGAACAGCCACCACAAAGAAAACGCCAACATTAAGACGCTGACCAACAACATCAAAGGCAAATGGCAAAGCAATAAATGCACAGAAGGAAGCGCAAAAACTCACATAAGGAGCTATGCGAAATAACAAGGCATCAGCCCCATCAGGCATCAAATCTTCTTTTGCGAGCAGTTTAATGCCATCGGCTAACGACTGTAACCAACCGAAACGCCCACCTGTTCTCGTTGGGCCTAATCGGTCTTGAATCCGAGCGGCAATTTTTCTTTCCGCCCAGATAAAAACAAGTGCACCCCCAGCAATCACATTAAGAATCAAAAAAGCCGACAGCCCTGCGATCGCAGTCCATGAGAGCCAAACTGGGAGGCCGATCGTTTCGATTAAGAATTCAGCCATTTTGGGCAACCCACAGTGCGAACATGAAGCCAGTTACGTCAACTATTTTCCGACACGACAATCCGTGCTGGACATTGTGAAATTTTGCACGAAGTCTGCACAAACCAGCGAATTCATACAAGGGGCACACGCTTATCCGGGGCCTTACCTACCTGTCAATCTCTCCCATGACGACATCAAGACTACCGATAACAGCAGGCACGTCAGCAATCAGGCAGCCACGGCAAAGTTCGGGCGAGACAGCTAAGTTTGAGAAAGCACTCGAACGGGCTCGAACCCGCCACGGTATCGGAGTTCCATCACTCACAACATAAAAGCCCATTTGCCCCTTCGGGCATTCCGTCTCGAGATACGCATCGCCTGCAGGCAATTTTTCTGCCAACTTGAGTGGTTCTCCAAGCGGCCCCTTACATTGAGAATAACGATCAATAGATTGTCGAACCAAGTCCATGGATTGCACAACTTCGAGCATCCGTACAAAAAACCGATGCCAGCAATCGCCCAAAACGGCATCTCTGGGAACGGCGGGGTATTCATGGTCTCGCGGATAGTGGCCATTTTTCATGACCGCGACTTCAAATGCATATCCGTCATACATTGCGGTATAGATACTCTCACCGTCTCGACGTAAATCAATATCGACACCGCTACCTCGCAATACAGGGCCAGTGCAGCCATAGTCGATTGCCATCTCGGGGCTGAGCACACCTATGTTGGCAGTTCGTTTCACGAAAATAGCATTGGTCGTCAACAGCGTGTGATATTCGCGAATGACCGGTTCAAATTGATCAAGAAAAGCTTCGCATCGTTGCAGCCAACCGGGGGGAAGGTCTGCGGTCATGCCGCCGACCGTTATGTAGCTGTAAGTCAATCGTGCGCCACACACCTCCTCGAAAAGATCAAGGAGCTTTTCCCGTTCTCGGAAAGCGTAAAGAAATGGACTAAACGTTCCGAGATCGAGTCCATACGCACCCATGCCAACAAGATGGCTGGCAATTCTGTTGAGTTCTGTAATGAGAACTCGTAGATGCCTCGCTTTTTCACTGACTTGATACCGAAGCAACTTTTCGACGGTGAGTGCCCATCCCAGGTTCATATTCATGGCAGCCAGGTAATCCATACGATCGGTGTATGGAATCCACTGTCGAGCAGTGAGGTTCTCGCCAATCTTTTCAGCACACCGGTGCAGGTACCCTATGTGAGGTTCCATCTCCGACACAATCTCGCCGTCGGTGCGCAATACGAGGCGCAAGACGCCATGTGTGCTGGGGTGCTGAGGCCCCATGTTGACCAACATTTCATCCGTGCGGACATCAAACTCTATGATTCGCTGATCTTCATCCAAGATTTGAGACATGGTTCCTGTTACTTCCCACGTTAAAGTTCATCTAACGGCCGCGCATGCCATGATATTCGAGTGGCATTTCGTAGTCTTTCCTAAGCGGATAACCATCCCAATCCTCTGGGCAGAGAATTCTGCGTAAGTCGGGATGACCGAGAAATTGAATACCTGAGAGATCAAACACTTCCCGTTCGTGCCAATCGGCACCTCGCCAAACACTTTCTACACTTGATACTTCAGGTAACTGACCTGGCTGATTGTCCTTCCAGCGAGGCAGTTTCACCTTGAGCACTAAACTCGCCCGTGCCTTGGTGCTCCACAGGTGATAAACGATTTCGGTGTGCGGCTCCCACTCTACCTTGGCTGCTTTTTTTGGATCCGTCTCGAGCCAATCAATTGCCGTGATGCACTGTAACCCGTCGAATCGAATCTCACATGACTCTTTCAACCAGCGACACGTTTCAAGCAATTTATCAGGGGAGATTTCAAGCCATGGGTCAAGTGTTTCAAGGTTGCGTCCAATGACAGCCCCCTCAATAGCAGCCTCAAGCTCGGTAACGAAATCAGTACCTCTCATTGTATTTCCTTTCATGCCTCGCCTTCAGAGCCTTTTGCTCTTTGGTCGGCAACGGCTCGAACCCAGTCGAGATCCCCCCGATACCAGACGTAAGCAAATCCGACAAGCAAAATCACATAGAAGGCTGACATGTCGACGAACGCTGTTCTCGCGAGCATTCGACCACTTTTCTGGACGGCCCACTCAGACTTGGCTTGCCCTGCCGACTTATCACCGCGGTTCGAGATGATCTCAGCAGACTGCCGCGGCGTTGGCTCAAAAGATGGAACGACGGGTTTCGTAAGGCCTAATTCCTTATACACGCCAGCAACTGCTGGTGTGAGCGTCTGGCCATCCGCCGAGACGCTCACGACAGCTGGGTCTGATAGCTGAGTCGCCTTGCCGAAAACCGTGGCCCATGGAAAGAAGAGTGCGACTTCAACGTCAAAAATTATGAATAGAAGTGCGACAACATAAAAACGGAGATCAAATTGAACGAAACTTGAACCGATTGTTGGCTCCCCGCACTCATACACCTCAAGTTTTTCAGTGTTGGGTAATTGCGGTCGAACAAGCCGACCCACCAAGAGATTCACTGCAAGAAAGAGACCGCCAACCGCGACAAATAATGCAATAAAACCAGCGATTAAAACAGGGTCAAACATTGATGTCTCTCAAAGCCTTTATCTATCGCGAATCAAACAAACATGTGCAAATCTGGGAACTGTAGCCGAGGCCAGCTATTTCATTTTCTAGACGCAATCAACACTCTGTTCTTAAACATTCTCAACAATTCTTCAGGAATTTGGACCACCGTGGACGGGCTCAACAATGACTTTTGAAGCAGCGACTGCAGTTGGATTGATAGTCGAACGTCCCCACCCAACGTCTACCGGCAGCCTCGCAAAATCGACAATTGTCCCATCCCGACTGTAGCAACTCAAATCGAGAGTTGATCCCATGAAAATACAGTCAACCGGGCACGGCTCCACGCAAAGTGCACAGAACATGCATTTCGAATAGTCGATTGTAAATCCTGTCACCTGAAAGCCTTTGCTTCCAGCAGCCTTTTCCTTACCGATGTAAATACAGTCAACGGGACATGCCTTTGCACATTGATCGCAAGCGATACACGTCGTGAGATCAAAACGATGGAATCCACGATATCGTGCCGCAACCGGTGCGGGGAGTTCCGGGTATTCGAAGTGTTCTGTAAATGCTTTTCTGTCTGGATTGAATGTACTGCTGAAGACATTGAGAGTAACTCCCATACCATGCAATACAGTTCCAATCGCCGTAAAGAGGTTGCGAAACCAACCGATCATGGTGGGCATCCAATGGTGAAAAGAGAAATCGCTTAAAACGGATACAAAAAAGGTGATAGGCGATTATCTCAATGCTGCCCGAGACCAGACATCTAAAAGAAATCGACCGTGTCAACTAATACATGGCAAAAGCCAGAGTATCTTCTGAGAGTATAGGGTAGCGAAAAAAGACAACAAGCCGGAGGAACGAACGTGGCACACAACAAGCGTTCAGTACACCTGCTGTCTTTGCCTCAAATCAAACCATCTCTCCCTTCTGATTGGCGCAACCGCTTGAGCACGACACGAAGGGCGTGAGCTCAATTCATACCAACTGTCCATTCTGAACCATTTTTTTCACCTCAGTTCTCGGCGGTGAGACTTTAAGGAAAAAATAGCTCTCTGCCAGGTTTTCAGTCGATTCTGTGCATTTTACCCCCAGAATAAGTGGGTCCCCAAAGGCCGCGAAGGCATTTCGAAAGGTTTTTAACCTGCAGATTATGGAAAATCAGTCGATTTTTCTTGACCGTGGGCACAAAATACCTAAATTTTTAGATGGATTCGTTGTTCCGAAACCCTCGATGCGGGTGGCCACAGGTCAACCCTCAGAATTTTTATGCTCGTACTATCTCGCAAAAAAGATGAAAGCGTTGTCATCAACAACGATATTCGAATCGTCGTTGTTGAGATTCGTGGGGACAAGGTGCGTCTTGGCGTTGAAGCTCCCAAAGAGGTTCCCGTCCACCGAAGCGAAGTTTATGAAGCGATCAACGGCAATGAACCAGAAAATCCTTCTACTTTAGTGAATAATGTTCCTGCTATTCCGGAGTCATGCAAGCCTGCTGACTCTTCTGGGCTTGTTCCGGACTGAGCCTATTTTTGCAGAGGACTCGACTTTCAGAGCCCTGACGGCTATCTTCCGGGTACCGAAACTATTCACGCATACGCTGTGGAGTAACGGCCCCATCGTCTAGAGGCCTAGGACACCGCCCTTTCACGGCGGCAACCGGGGTTCGAATCCCCGTGGGGTCATTTTGCGCAGTGATGCCAAACGTTAATAGCTGCCTATGATGACATGGTTCAAAAATCTTCGATAACAACATAAACACAAATGGATCACGCACAGCAAAGTCAATACGATGCTATCCTTTTTGTTAGTTTTGGTGGCCCAGACAAGGGCGAGGACGTTCTTCCCTTTCTAGAAAATGTTCTTCGGGGACGAAATGTACCGAAAGAACGCATGCTCGAAGTTGCTGAGCACTATCACCATTTTGGTGGAAAAAGTCCGATCAATGAACAAAACATCGCCTTGATCGATGCGATACGCCAGGAGCTATCAGCATCGGGTTTGGAATTGCCGGTCTATTGGGGAAACCGCAACTGGCATCCATTGCTCGCCGACACCTTACGAGAAATGAAGTCCGCGGGAGTTCGTCGCGCGCTTGCCTTCGTTACCAGTGGATTCAGTTGTTATTCTGGCTGTCGTCAATATCGTGAAAACATTGAGCAGGCCCGCGAAGCAGTTGGCCCAGAAGCACCAGAGATTGACAAAATCCGGGTCTTTTTCAATCACCCTGGGTTTATTAACCCCATGGCCCGAAATGTCCGCACTGCCCTAGACTCCATTGAAAATGAGTCCGGTGAAAAGGAATCCGGAACACCCGTCTTATTTACAGCCCACAGCATCCCGCTTTCGATGGCTGATTCATCTGATTACTGCAAGCAGTTGCAAGAAGCATCTCGATTGGTTGCGGAGCAAGCAAAGATTTCCAAATGGAAGCTCGTCTATCAAAGTAGAAGTGGCCCACCCACACAGCCATGGCTTGAGCCCGATGTTTGCGATGCGATACGGGACCTTCATGAACAGGGCGAGTCAGGTGTTGTCCTAGTCCCCATTGGTTTTATCTCTGACCACATGGAGGTTCTATTCGACCTGGATACCGAAGCTGCCGATCTCTGCCAAACACTGGGCATGAAAATGGCGAGAGCGAATACGGCAGGCACCGATCCCGAGTTTGTTCAGATGATTCGAGACCTTATTTCAGAAAGAGCTTTCGGTCTTTCCGAGAAGACAGCGATCGGGTGCATGCCTGCTAACCACGATGTCTGCCCGCTTGACTGTTGTCCAGCACCTGTTCGTCCCGCAACGAGCCGACCTTCCTAGACGAGCAACGTCAGCTCATTCGATGAAAAGAAACAACCAGAACAATGGGTGATGACAACCGTCGCGAACTTGTTGTTCTTACCCACGGATTCATGGCACACCGACTCATGCTCCATTTGCTCGCCAGAAGACTTCGTCGTGCTGGCTGGAACATTGACATCTGGGGCTACGAAAGTTTTGTTACGTCAGTAAGAACACACGCCCACCGCTTTTCTGATTTTCTCGCTGAACGCTGCAATGACGAACGCTACGATCGCATCCATCTGGTCACCCACAGCATGGGCTGCATCATCGGAAGAATGGCCATCGACCAAGTACAGTCAAGAAAAATCAGTCGATTTGTCATGCTAACACCCCCGAATCGAGGGTCATTCGTTGCAACCCGGACGGCAAAGTTGTTTGGGCGTCTCTTTCGGCCTGTTGCCGAACTTACAACTGAGCACGACAGCCTCGTCAATTCTCTCGCAGATCCCGCACATGTAGAAATTGGTGTCATTGCGGCAGAGCAGGATGCGCTCGTAAGCCTTGAAAGTACACGACTTGGCGTACCACATGAGCACATAACACTACCGTGTCTTCATTCAGCTGTGCTCTTTCGCCGGGACGCTGCAAACCACATTCATTCTTTCCTGAAAACAGGTCGTTTTCAGCACGCTTATCGGGATGCGAAAACCGCCACGTAAGCATCACAACAACCAATTCACTCATATCGCCAACCACGGGACTCGTGTGAAAAAACAACTCGACCTGCCAGGCTTAGCACTTGGATGCTGGCCACTCGCTGGAATGACTCGGGCTGGCGTGACTCGTGAAGCCGCTGTTGAAACTGTTGCTGCAGCCATCGATCATGGCATTACCCATCTCGATACCGCCTATTGCTATGGCGAAAACGGTGAAAGTGAAAGAGCAATTGCTCAGGCAATTAAAGGCCGACAGAACGAAGTGACTATCGCAAGCAAGTGTGGTATTCATTGGCAAGTGGGCAAGAAGCAGACAGTAAATGGGCACCCGGACAGAATCATCCAAGAGGTTCAAGAAAGTCTGGATCGCCTTCAGTTAGACCGGCTGGACCTCCTTTATCTTCACACTCCCGATCCAAACATACCTATCCAGGAATCCGCGGGGGCGCTTCGACGGCTTCTCGATGAAGGCACCGTGCGCGCCGTGGGTCTATCCAACGGAAACGTAGAAGAGTGCCGGTTATTTGCAGAAACATGTCCACTCTCAGCCTGCCAGCGTCATTTCAACATGCTCCAACAAGAGATTGGCCCAGAGTTACTCCCGTACTGCCAGTCGAAACAGATGGCCATGGTGACATATTGGCCTCTTATGAAAGGCCTACTAACTGGAAAAATGAAAAGAGACCAGGTTTTTTCACAGACCGATAGTCGCCATAAATATCCAATGTTCCGTGGAGAAGAATTCCAAAAGAACCTTGATTTCGTTGAAACTATTCAATCTCTTGCCACCCAGCAGAACATGAGCCTCGTCTCTATGGTTCTTGCTTGGACGATGGCGCAAAAGGGTATCACGACGGTTCTATTCGGTGCTACAAGTGCAAAACAGGTTGCAGCAAATGCACAGGCCCTTGGTTGCCATCTTGACGACAGCATCATCTTGTCAATCAATGAGGCGATTCAACAGCGGGGGCCTATTTTGGGAGGGCGAAAAGTCTGAACTACAGTGCACTATCTAGGCGGCACCAGAGGATTGCCCAAGAGCTTCTTTCACACCAACATAGGACTGCCTCACTTCAAGACACACTCGCCGAAATGGCTCAGGGCGACTCACGCCAGGCAACCGAAGTGTTTCTACCGCGCCATTTCTAAAGATAAGATCTCCACAATCAAACCACTCCTGACCGGGTTGAACGACCAACTCGACAGTATCAAATCGATCCAATTCCACGAATCTTTCAACAGCAGCGCGAACACCTTTATTAACGGTGACCCGCCTGTTTGTGACCTGAAACCTGCTGATTGCCCACGGAAGCCTCATGCCTAAATACAGCATAAGCCCAATGGGCATTGTCGCGAGAAGTGCCAGTCTCCCCACTCGGACTATCCCAAAGCCCGTTTGGATTCTGTACATACGGCCAAGGAATTGTCCCAAACCAGTACCACCAACTGACGGCCACGCTGTCATCACGGGGACTTCCGCCGTGCTAGGGGGCGTCACTCCTGCTATCGACTGAAGTACTGGTTCTTGTGTTTTCATAAAAAATCAACCGAGTTTGAAATATGCATTAATCGTCAGGTTACCAAACGCCGTCGATGAGGCGTCTCGTTTCCCCACACAAATGTATCCTTTTACACCGGAAACGGAAGCGTCTTTTGATTCAATTGATACAAAAAAAACCCAGTGAGCTCGGCCAAGCCCACTGGGTTCATCTTTAACGGTTGTTGCGCCTTTCGACGCATCAGTGCAAAGCACCAACATCTCTTTCGACAGCTCGGCCTATCCGAAGATAGACCACGATCGTCTCCACAATTCTTTTGGACCTGACTGGTCCCAATAACATCCAAACAATGCTTGAATGTCAAAAAAGACAAGACAGGTTCGCACTCAGACCGTGAGGTCTGAACGCTAAAATCCTTTAGAAAGGAGGTGATCCAGCCGCAGGTTCCCCTACGGCTACCTTGTTACGACTTAGTCCCAATTGCAGAGTTCATCTTCGGCGCCTGGCTCCTTGCGGTTACCTCAGCGACTTCGGATGCCCCCCACTTTCGTGGCTTGACGGGCGGTGTGTACAAGGCTCAGGAACACATTCACCGCGGTATGCTGACCCGCGATTACTAGCGATTCCAGCTTCATGCAGGCGAGTTGCAGCCTGCAATCCGAACTAGGGAACGATTTTTGGGATTTGCTTGACCTCGCGGTTTCGCTTCCCTTTGTGCGTTCCATTGTAGGACGTGTGCAGCCCTAGTCATAAGGGCCATGAGGACTTGACGTCATCCCCACCTTCCTCCGGCTTAACGCCGGCGGTCTCTCTAGAGTCCCCGCCTTTACGCGCTGGCAACTAGAGACAAGGGTTTCGCTCGTTAAGCGACTTAACGCGACATCTCACGACACGAGCTGACGACAGCCATGCAGCACCTGTGTATGTTCCACCCGAAGGCGTGGCCCTGCTTTCACAGGGTTAATCCATACATGTCAAGACTAGGATAAGGTTCTTCGCGTAGCCTCGAATTAAGCCACATCCTCCACCGCTTGTGTGAGCCCCCGTCAATTTCTTTGAGTTTCAGCCTTGCGACCATACTCCCCAGGCGGAGCACTTAACACTTTCGCTACGACTGGAAGGCTATGGAGGACCCTCCAATCAAGTGCTCATCGTTTACAGCTAAGACTACCGGGGTATCTAATCCCGTTTGCTACCTTAGCTTTCGTGCCTCAGCGTCAGAAGAGACCCAGTGAGCCGCTTTCGCCACCGGTGTTCCTCAAGATATCAACGCATTTCACCGCTCCACCTTGAGTTCCGCTCACCTCTGTCTCCCTCAAGCACGGCAGTTTTGGATGCAATTCCTCAGTTGAGCTGAGGGCTTTCACACCCAACTTTCCGTGCAGCCTACGCACCCTTTAAGCCCAGTAATTCCGAATAACGTTCGTACGGTTCGTCTTACCGCGGCTGCTGGCACGAACTTAGCCCGTACTTCCTCCTTGGATCGGTCAAACAGAAGGGATAACCCTTTTGCATTTCCTCCCCAACGACAGCGGTTTACAACCCGAGGGCCTTCATCCCGCACGCGGCGTCGCTCGGTCAGGCTTTCGCCCATTGCCGAAGATTCTCGACTGCAGCCATCCGTAGATGTCTGGGCAGTGTCTCAGTCCCAATGACGCGGGTCATGCTCTCACACCCGCTACCCATCGTTGCCTTGGTGAGCCATTACCTCACCAACAAGCTAATAGGATGCAGGCCCCTCCCCTGACGGAATCACACCTTTGGTCCGAAGACATTATCCGGTATTACCTGCAGTTTCCCGCAGCTATCCCAGATCGGGGGGTAGGTACCTACACATTACTGTCCCTTTCGCCGCTGTCCATTTACCGAAGTAAACTTCTCGCTCGACTTGCATGCCTAATCCACGCCGCCAACGTTCATTCTGAGCCAGAATCAAACCCTTCAATTGATTGGCTTATTTCTGCCGAAGCAGATTGTATCGCCGAACCGGATATCCATTGCCGCAAAGCAATGGTATCGAAGGCTCATTCTGTACTTTAAATAGTTTCATTCCCACCTGTTACCCAGCAAAAGCAAAAGCTTAGGCAAGGTGCCTTTCAGCAAAACAGGCGGTGCCGGTCACGATCGCGTGCCGGCCGAAACCGAAAGAGATTAACAACCAAATTGTCAAAGATCATTTCCGGCACCGCAAAAGCGATTCCGGAAACATAGAAAGATAACAGCCAATACGAAAGCGTCAACCTGCTCTAAAAAAATTGGCTTATGCCGGCTGCTTATGCAGGAGACTCATCGCGATCCGACCACGTATCATAACCGATATATTACAGTCTTTATCGTATGAAATGGCACCGAATCAATTGTTTCGCTCAGCCTCGAGTGTGAGGGGTACATCAAGGCGGTGCCCCTGCCTCTCGACCGCAATGAGCACCCGGTCACCTGGATTCTTTGATTCAATGGCAGTCAGAAAGTCGTCGACTGTATCAATCGCGGTATTATCGACCCCAACAATAAGGTCTGCATTCGACCGATCCACTCGCTCGAACTCTGCCACAAAAGGCCCCTGACGGCGACTCTCACGCACCACACGAAAGCCTCGAATACCAGCGCGTTTGGCGGCACCATCTGGCGACAGTGTCGCAACCAGAAGGCCTCGCTCCGTTTGATACACACGAGTAATTCCTGCATCTGGACGAACAACGCGGCCGCTCGTGATGAGTTGCGGAACAATTCGTCCAAGTGTTCCGACTGGAATTGCAAAACCAACTCCAGAACTCTGTCCTGTCCGGCTGGCAATTGCAGTCGTCATACCGATAAGCAAACTGCCCGAATCGAGTAGCGGCCCACCCGAGTTCCCAGGATTGATTGCCGCATCCGTCTGTATTATTGATTTGATTGTTCTACCATCGCGTGTAGGGAGTGATCGATTCAGGCTTGAAATGATTCCCGTCGTCAGGGTTCGCTCAAGACCAAACGGATTCCCGATTGCAAAGACTTTCTGCCCAACCTTCAAGTCATTCGATGAGCCAAATTGTACTGGTGCCAGTAGTTCAGCAGGTGCCTCAACTCGAAGCACAGCAACATCCGTCACAGGGTCTACACCAACTAATGATGCATCATGCGAGGACCCGTCATACAGCACAGCTTGAATTTCCTGAGCACCCTCAACTACATGAAAATTTGTGAGTACATGACCTTGCTTATCAATTACGATGCCAGACCCGGCACCTTCTGACGGACTTTCCATTAGGAAGAAGCCGGTGGTGACCGTTGCCTTTGTGTTAATGTTTACAACACTGCGGTTACTGGCCTCGTACACATTGATGTTGGTCTTTTCTTCCGCAGTGAGTTGCCGGGAAACCTGAGCTTCGTTATCAGAGCTGGTTGGCGCTGAAAGCAAGTAGCGTGAACATGAGACCTCTCCAAAGCAAAGCCCTAGAAAAGCGGCAATGAGTCTGGCCATGGTGGCCCCAGACCTGGAAATCGAATTCTTATTCATTTTTTATCAATTGAATCCCTGTAAACCCGAGCCATACCTATGTGAGAAATTGGTTCGGAAACCTAAAACTGCTGTCTCAAAAAAGGACCCTAAACCCGCCAGAGGAGTTTCCTCAAGGCGAAAAACTGAAAATAAACTGTTTTTCTCGCAGGAATCGACATTGGCGGCAGCGGGCTGTGAAAATATCATCCAATTTGAAGAGAGGTGTGGTTCGTGGTCTCATTATTAAAAGACCGCGTCGAACCGCACAGCCCAAATACTCGCTAGAGGTCTATTCATGCACTGCTGCCTATCGTCTCATTCCCACGGGTTGCTTACAAACTGCTCCCGCATTGCGATCAGGCTGCTGACAACAGCGGCGATTTGCTTGACCGCAGTTGTTTCGACGGCAACCGATGCGACCGTCACTATGACACGCGCAACTCACCAGGATGAATCAGTACCGGCCGTCACTGCCGTTGGCCTTCAGGCAACTGGTCCAAGTGGTGAAACTGCCGCTACTCGGATCTGTATTTTGGTTGACACTTCGGCAAGCCAAAGCGGGGTGCTCCAACAGCAATCCCTCGAAGTTGTTCATGGTCTCCTCGGTACCATCCGGCAAAATGACCGTGTTCTGCTCGCGGCTGCCGATACAAGCTTTATACCACTGATGACGGTTTTTGAAAAAGCCGAAAGCGTTACCGTTGTCGATGCACAAAACACGCTTGCTGATCGTACGCCACTCGGTAACACAAACCTGCTCGACGTGCTCCGTTCGGCTCTTGAATCACTCGCGACAGAGTCGGGACCAGCAGCAATTCTTTATATCGGTGACGGCCCCGGACTAACCGGCATTCTCCCTGAAGATTTTGCACTTACGGTCGCTGCCCTTCGAGAGAGTCGTGTGTCTTTTTCGGCGGTCACCATCGGGACAAAGGTTAACTGGCCCTGTCTTGCTGCCTTAGCGGCGGAGACCGGCGGAAACGTTGTGCAACCCAGTGCCACACTGACAGCGAGCCAAGCCGGTGAGTCATTAGCCCCTCGGATGGTAGCACCAATCCTCTGGCCTGAAGACCAAACACTTTCGATAACATCGTCAGCAAACGATGCAACCGTGGCAATGCTCCCCTTCCGGATGCCACCCCTTCGTCATGACCGAGAATCTTTCGTACTGCTTTTAGGACCGCTCAATAAGAGTGTTCTTGAGATTGCTACAGAAATGACACCACTTTCAGATCATCCTGATGCCTGGAGTAACGTAAATCTCCGTTTTGAAATACCTGAACAACAACCATCGAGCGACAATGCATTCCTTGAACAGCTAGCACGAAATGCCTTTGACACCGGAGGCATATTCCTGCCACTCCTTGGTCGAGATGGGTTTGACATTGCTCGTTCTGCAATCCGAAGCGAGGCTGCTTCGTTGGCCCAATTTTCTCGACAAGCAGAGGCCACCGGTGCTCATGACGCTGCGTCGCGTCTCGCTGCTGCCTCGCTCAGACGAGATCCTGATAATACTGATGCGGCAATTGTTCAGGCTGCAGTAATGCAAAGTAAGGAATCAGCTAAATCTGCTCAGATTGTTCCTGTTGCAGACGAAGCAGACGCTTCTGCAGTGGAAGCCCGGACTCCATCCACGCTGGAACAAACAAAACCAAAGACACTTCCACAACCGGCGGATAATGGCTTTACAGGACTTGAAGGGCCGCAGGAAGAACTTCAGGAAATACAGGACCGGCGAAAAATCCGCGGTCAAATACTCGAACGTGAAACTGCCGTTGGGCTCCGTGACGCCCGCCATTTAATGGGAACTGACCCAGAATCAGCTCGAATTGAACTAAAGAATCTACAGCTCAGAGTTCGAAATTCGGCTGATATCGAAGACGCTTTACGAGGCCGACTCAATCGACAAATTGAAATAAGTCTGAGGGAATCAATTGTTCGTTCTCGTGAAAAAATCGAACGCGATATATCGAAAGAACGGGCTGAAGCGATTAGCCGAGAACGTGCTCGTGTTGCTGGTGAGATTCAACGTCGTGAGGATAAGTTTAGCCAGCTTAGTAAGCGATATCGTGCACTTGTGGAGGAGGGGATTCGCGTTGGCTACCAACAGCCAACGCGGTCATTCACTGAAGCCGAGCGAGACGTTAGTGTCGAAATGGCACTCGATACGGGAGAGCTCTATGCAAACCAGGGGATGCCAGTAACCGCGAGAACACTTGCTCGACAGGCGCCGCTTGTGGCTGGAATTCTTGATTATCACACTAAAAACACTCGATTCCGACGAGAAATGCAGCGTGGGTTTATGGACTCACTCCAACTTGCTGATATCACTGCGATTCCGTACCCCGATGAACCCCCAATCATTTACCCTGCCCCTGACAGGTGGGAAAAAATTTCCGAGCTACGGGAAAAATATAAGTCTGTCGACCTTGGTGGCACATCAGAAACAGAGGCGAAAATTTATAAGGCGCTCGAGGAAGATGTGAGTCTGGATTTCGGAGGTGGTGCATCCCTTCGAGAGTTTGAAGTCACCCTGCAGGATACCCTTGGCATCCCAGTGAAGCTTGATGACCGTGTTCTTGCGGGAGAACTAGGCCTCGACGTCAACGAGCCGGGTGCGATTCAAGGAACGTATAGCGGCGTCTCCGCTCGATCCGCGCTCCGCCGCCTGCTGTCAAATGTCTTTGAGACACCGCTCACATACGTAATTAAAGACGAGATATTACTTATCACAGACAAACAGTACGCCGCAGACAACTACCTTTCCATCAAGGTCTACCCGGTTGCGGACCTTGTTATTCCAGTAAACCCGAACTCCGGAGTGAATCCATTCCAAAGCGGGGGTGGGCTTGGGGGTGCGGGTGGCATCAACAGTGGCCAAGGCGGTGGCATCCAAGCTGGTGGTGTTGGTGGTGGCGGCGGCATGGGTGGCGGGATGTTTCAGGTTGCCGATGCGCAGGCAGCTGCGTCATCTCGCACTCAGACAGTTGCAACTGGTGTCCGAGGATCGACTCGTAAACAAACTGGGCCAATTAACTCAACCAGAAACACCCTTCCAGAGCAGTCAGTTCCACTTGAAGAACTTGCACTTCCAGAATCTTTGCTGAAATCTGAGAATCTTCGAAAAGAACTCTCTGAGTACCTCGGACCGCCCCCGGGGCTTGCCACTGCTGAAACAGGGCTTTCTCCGGAAGAGATTGCAGTACGACTTGCTCGTATTCGAGCAACAGCCGCGGTGCTTGGGCGGTCGAATCGGTTTGATATCGCAGCAAATCTTCTCAGTGCGACCATCTCGACCGGGCACGCAGAACCATGGATGTATGAGTCTCTTGCCTTGGCTTTAGAAGGTGCAGGCCGGCCTCGCGCAGAAGTCGAACGCGCTCTCCTCTCAGCTGCTGATTTGGCCTCGACACCAATTGATCTACTGTCACTTGCAAGTTATTTGGCGCGACTTGGGTCGAAGAAGCAGTCACTTCGCATCTGCAAACAGATTGCTATTTTGGAACCTGACTGCAGAGAAGCCTACGCTTTGGGTTTCAAACTCGCTGCCGAACTTGATGAACCAGACTCGTTACGGTGGACATGTGCTGGCGTCCTTGCCCAAGAGTGGCCATTAACACAGAAGGATATTGCAACTCGTGCAGCGCGGCTTGCGAAATCCACCATCGAAAAACTTGAGTCTGAAGGTAAAAAAGACCAAGCTGAATACTTCCGGCAAGTCGTAGACGCAGCACTCGTTCGGGATATTGATTTGAAATTGACCTGGAATGGAGACGCCGACATTGATCTGATTGTTGAGGAGCCACCTGGCACTGTGTGCTCACTTGCTTCACCGCGATCAAGCTCGGGTGGCATTCTGCTCGGAGACAATCAAGCCGGCTTGTCAAACGAGACCAATGGATTCAAAAGAGAGCGATATGTTGCCACAGCAGCATTTCCCGGCACGTACAAGGCGCTTGTGCGACGCATCACTGGCGAGGTTACTGCCGGCATTGTGACTGCAGAATTAACCCTTTATAAGGGCACGCCTTTTGAAGAGACCATGAAGAAGCAACTGCCTGTTGTAGCTGATGACATGCTTTTCACAATTGAATTACCCGCTGGTCGCCGTCGCCAACCGGTTGCTGAAGCCCAAGTGGCACAAGACGTTCTGGTCCAGCAGGAGTTGAGCAAGACAATTCTGGCTCAACAATTAGCAGCTTTATCCAGTGACGATGCGGTTGATTCACTTTCAGACACGCGCCCAAAAACACAAACTCCTGGCGGAATTCAACGGCCTTTTACAACAGGTAACGCCGTAGGCTATCAGCCCATCATTACGACCCTTCCTGAAGGAACAAATCTCCAGGCGATGGCGGTCATTTCGGCAAACAGGAAGTATGTCCGAATAACCTCTACTCCATTATTCTCTGGCGTTGGACAGGTCACTACTTTCAATTATTCCAGCGGCGGCGGAACGGGTGGTGCCGGAGGCGGCGGCGGAATGGGCGGTGGCGGAATGGGCGGTGGCGGCGGCATGGGCGGTGGCGGAATGGGCGGTGGCGGCGGCATGGGCGGTGGCGGCATGGGCGG